>Ga0209384_1000070_pt1 | contig 71550 bp, 57 predicted proteins | sample CoawatmetaG05DNA_FD_187511 | JGI IMG/M metagenome (GOLD analysis project Ga0209384, IMG submission 187511) | Marine microbial communities from the West Antarctic Peninsula - Coastal water metaG058-DNA (SPAdes) (version 2) | ecosystem: Environmental > Aquatic > Marine > Coastal ... | reverse complement strand
GCACTAGAAATGGTGCAAATGGGTGATTTTGGAGGCCGCCGGCCGGCCCAATTGTCTGGTGGTCAACAACAACGTGTCGCACTTGCACGGGCCCTAGTATTTGAGGCCGAACTTGTGTTGATGGACGAGCCTTTAGGCGCACTCGACAAGCAGTTGCGCGAACACATGCAGTTTGAAATTAAGCGGATCGCCGAAAATCTTGGGATTACGGTGGTCTATGTGACCCATGACCAGACCGAGGCGCTGACTATGTCAGACCGGGTTGCGGTATTTAATGATGGGCGAATTCAACAATTGGCTCCACCTGCGGAATTATATGAATCACCGCAAAATAGTTTTGTGGCACAGTTCATTGGTGAGAACAACACCTTGGACGGCTTGGTAAAAGAAATTTCTAACGGCATGGCTTTAGTGCAATTAGACGATGGAAAAATGATCAATTGCAACCCTGTCAATGTGACCAAAGCGGGCGAGCGAACACGGGTGTCGATCCGGCCTGAACGAGTAGAATTTAGTAAAGACCGTATGGAGCCTGGTGCGCATACGCTTACTGCAGAAGTGCTCGAATTCATCTATATGGGTGACATGTTCCGTACTCGCTTGCGAGTCGCTGGTAATGACAACTTTATCGTAAAAACCCGCAACGCGCCAAATCAGGTTCAGCTAGAACCGGGTGCCCACGTTGAAATTGGATGGTTACCTTCAGATTGCCGAGCTCTAGACGCTTGAGGCTTTAATAGCTAAAGGCGCCTCACTGGCGACACAGTTTACTAATGGATCTTTTGTTCTGCCCGTAGCGTGGATCCTATCCTTATAAAAACGGGCTACTTGGGAGAATGTAATGAAATTTACAAAAACTGTTCTTGTGACGGTAGCACTATCGCTATCTACAGGATTAGCATTTGCAGGTGCGCACGAAGAAATGACTATCGTGTCATGGGGCGGCGCTTATTCTAAATCACAACTTAAAGCTTACCATGAGCCATATACGGCGATGACTGGTGTCACTATCATCAATGATGAGAGTGCCGGTACAGCTGTAGCAAAATTGCGTGCTATGAAAGAAGCAGGTAATTTAACTTGGGATGTTGTCGACGTTGAAGCTGGTCCAGCGATGCAGCTTTGCGACGAAGGCCTTGCAATGGAAATTGATCACGATACGATGTTGGCTGCCGCGCCAGACGGAACTCCTGCATCAGAAGACTTTGGTTCTTTCATCGTATCACCGTGCTTTATTCCTCAGATTGTTTACTCGTATACTGTGGGTTACCGCAACGACATGGTTGGCAGCACGCCTCCAACAAGCATCTGTGCGATCTTCGATACAGAAACCTATCCTGGCAAGCGCTCATTAAAGAAAGGCGCGCTTTCCAACATGGAATGGGCTCTTTTGTGTGATGGCGTTGCCAAAGCAGATATCTATCCAATGCTTGAAACAGCAGCGGGTCAAGACCAAGCTCTTGCGAAATTAGATACCATCAAAGACGATGTGATCTGGTGGTCTGCAGGTGCTGATACACCACAATTGCTTGCCGATGGCGAAGTGGTTATGGGTTCAACGTTCAATGGCCGTTTGTTTGCCTTGATCGAAGAGCAAAAGCAACCTGTTTCAATGCTTTGGGACGGTCAGATTTATGACCTTGACGGCTGGATTATTCCAACTGGTCTAAGCCCTGAGCGTCAAGCACGAGCTTTGGACTATGTGAAATTTGCTACGGACACGCAGCGCCTTGCTGACCAGTCTAAGTGGATTAGCTATGGTCCAACCCGCGCGTCATCAGCTCCTTTGGTTGATAAGCATGCGGAGTTAGGCATCGCCATGGCACCACATATGCCGACTGACCCTGCCAACTCGAATAATACGTTCTTAATGAACTATGCATTCTGGGCAGATTATAAGGACGATGTTGAGTCTAAATTCCAAGCTTGGCTTGCAAAGTAAGACTATTTAAAATGTAAAAGGGCCTTGTTGGCCCTTTTTTTTAAACAACAAAATTCAAAAGGGCCTTGGTTGGGCCTTTTTTTTAAAAATGAGCTTGTCTCTTTGAGACGCTTAGCTGGCTATGGGAACGACATGAGTTATACTAACGAACACGGCGCTATGCTGACCGTAGATGGACAACCCCTAAAGCGCAGTTTGGCCACCGCATTAAGACGGCAAAAGATCCGTGCACTGCTCCTGATATCTCCACTTCTTATCTTTGTTCTAATTACGTTTCTTTTCCCGATAGGATCTATGCTCTTCCGCTCGGTTGAAAACCACATTGTAGCCGAAATATTGCCAGATACTGTGGTCGCCCTAGCGACTTGGGATGGCAAGTCCGGCGAATTGCCAGATGAAGCCATCTATGCAGCTTTTGCTGGTGATATTCAACGCGCAGCCATAACCAAAAGTCACACTAGGGTTGGCCTGCGATTAAATTATGAAAAATCTGGGAGTGCTTCACTCTTTAAGAAAACTGCGCGACAGGCAAAGAAATGGGATCTTGAGACTGACGCGCCGTTCAAAGAAAAACTGATAGCGGCGCACAAGGGCTGGGGCGAAGTCGAAATATGGCAAACTCTTAAAACCCACAGTTCCCGATATACCGCTGGGTATTTTCTTAATGCCGTTGATATGCGTAAGACACAGGACGGCCCAGAATTTCAGCCTGAAAATAGGCAGATTTTAATTACGCTGTTTCAACGTACGCTAATTATGTCTCTGCTGATAACATTTGCCTGTATTTCGTTGGGGTATCCAGTGGCATGGTTGCTTGCCAACCTACCCAGGCGCCAATCCAACTTGTTGATGATTCTCGTCCTCTTGCCGTTCTGGACCTCTTTACTGGTAAGAACGTCAGCGTGGAAGGTGATGCTGCAGCAACAAGGGGTTATTAATGATATTTTGGTTGCGCTAGGAATGATTGAAGAAACCGGTCGTTTGGTAATGATCAATAATCAGTTTGGTACGATCGTTGCTATGACGCATATTTTGCTACCGTTTATGATCCTGCCGATGTATTCAGTAATGCAGACGATTCAACCAACCTACCTGCAAGCGGCAAAATCTCTTGGTGCAACCAATTGGACTGCGTTTTGGCGAGTTTATTTTCCGCAATCAGTGCCTGGAATTGGGGCTGGATCTATTTTAGTTTTCATACTTTCTATAGGCTATTACATCACGCCAGAGATCGTTGGTGGCAACAAAGGAGTCTTTATTTCTAATCGAATCGCCTACCATATCTTTCAATCAATGAACTGGGGATTGGCTGCAGCACTTGGCACAATTTTACTTGCAATAGTGTTAATTCTCTATTGGGCTTATGATAAAGTTGTCGGAATAGATAACGTAAAGTTGGGGGGCTAAGGTCATGGATACATTATTTCAGGTGTCGCGCCGGCCGTTGTCTTTTGTGTTGCCCGTAATGGCGCTGATGGGTGCCTTTATTGGTTTATTTGTAGGGCCCGCATTTGGATCTGCTCTGATTGGGATTATTTTTGGTTCGTTGGTGGCGGTAATACTCGCCTACGGAATCACTGCAACCGACTACCTTAAACCAAACGTTGTGCGTTTACTTTTACCCATCCTTTTAGCTGGCTTTGGGTTTTTCTTATTAGGACCATTTGGTAGCTTTTGTGGGGCCTTTATTGGTTGGTTTTTTGGGTGGTTTTTCTATTGGATTTATGAGGGTGGTTACCGCGTCAAATTGCACGCTTACCTAACTTCTAATCAGGTCTTGTGGCACTATAGCTTTCGGGTGATCTGTGGCCTGATCTTTATATTCTTGATCACACCTATCCTCGTTGTAATGCCCTTGTCTTTCAATGCGCAGAATTTCTTTACTTTTACCCCTGAAATGTTGCGATTTGATCCTGCAGGCTATTCTCTCAAGCACTATCAAGATTTTTTCAGTAACGATGAGTGGCAACGTTCATTCTGGAACTCATTGATTATTGCGCCAATTGCGACGATTATTTCTGTCTCTTTGGGCACGCTCGCAGCCATTGGGCTCAGTCAAAGCCATGTGCCAGCGAAGCGAGCAATTATGGCAATCTTAATTTCGCCTATGATAGTGCCGCTGATTATTTCGGCGACTGGCATGTTTTTCTTTTACTCTACCATGGGTAATTTCATGGAGAACACCTTAGGGCTGGATAAGAATTTTGTTGGCTACGTCAAAGTTGTGTTAGCACATGCCGTTTTGGGAATCCCGTTTGTTATTATTACTGTAACGGCAACGCTTGTGGGTTTTGATACGTCGCTGACCCGTGCGGCTGCCAATATGGGTGCAAACCCAATAACAACTTTTTTCCGCGTCCAGATGCCACTGATCTTTCCAGGGGTTGTTTCTGGCGGTCTCTTCGCATTTATTACGTCCTTTGACGAAGTTGTCGTTGTAATGTTCATTGGCTCTGCTAGTCAGAAGACACTTCCGTGGCAGATGTTTATAGGCCTGCGTGAACAGATCAGTCCAACTATTCTGGCAGTGGCGACGATCCTTGTGTGTATTTCAGTTGCGTTATTGATGACGCTTGAAATGCTTCGCCGACGCTCAGAACGGTTGCGTGGGATAACCCCAGGCTAACCAGCCACTCTCTGATGATGCGTCTGTCTCAGCCTGTTATTTCTGAGATGTTCTGGCGATACTTGGTGGCCCTGCTTAAGGGCCACATCTTTTGCGAAATCACGCCACTTTAATGAACCAGATTAGTCGAGTTTTTTGACGGAGCTTATAACCATAACGCAGCAGTGCGTTATTTTGAGCAGTGTCTAACAATTGGGCTAGTATTTTAGGAATACTTAACCTTATAGCGTATTGTTTTTCAAGTAATCTCACCGCTGCCCTTCAATAGTAATGGCGGCTTACTAAAAACGCTGTAGGGCGTCCTCACCTACTACGGGGCTTTTTCTGCCCTTTTTTTTAGGATAAACCACCATGAGCCAACCCCTACATATTGGCCTTTTGCTCTGCCATACGTTTGCACCCGTCCTGAAACAAGTGGGTGGCTTAAACTACTCAGCTATTTTTCAAAAAGAATTTTTAGCAGTAGATAGTGGCGTTGTTTTAACTAACTTTAACGCCTATAAGGGCGAGCTACCCAACTCGGTGGATCAATGTGATGTTTGGTTAATTAATGGCAGCCCTTCAGGCGTTTATGACGACGTGGAGTGGATTCACCAACTAGGTCATTTTATTGAACAGCTTCATGCGGCTAAAAAACCTACAGTGGGCATTTGTTTTGGCCATCAGCTTATGGCGCAAGTTCTAGGGGGCTCGGTAGAGCGCAGCAAAAAGGGCTGGGGAATCGGCATCTCTCGCAATACAGTAGTGGCTAAGGCCGACTGCATGCACCCTATGGCCGAAACCATTGATGTAATGGTATTCCATCAAGATCAAGTAGTAAGAGTGCCGGAAGGGTCTAAAGTGCTTGCCGGCAATGCCTTTTGTCCAAACCACATAATACAATACAACGACCATATGTTGAGCATTCAAGGCCATCCAGAATTTAATAGCCAAATGGTTGAGGGCCTGCTTGGTGCAGAGAGTTTTGATAATCGCCCTGCCATTCGCGCACAAGGCATAGCCAACAGTGTTGGCAAGCCTAATGCCAAGCTGCTGTTTCAATGGATTGTTAATTTCTACCGTCAGGCAGCAACAATAAAACCATGATATAGACTGAGCGTTAACCCACTTTGAGACCTTTTGACGGGTATTATAGGATCATGTTTAACTAAGGACGGTTAGCCTAGGATCTAAAGCCTAGAATTATTGCCTTTATTCCATTGTTTCAAGTAAAGAATCCAGCAACATGAATGATACGAGTGAAAATAAGTCGTTCCATAGGGCCATTATTGTTGTGGCGCTGGGTTTTTTAGCTTTGGCCTTAGTCTTTTCAGCCCGCGCTGCTTTAGGGCTGGCTATGCCCATTTGGGAAAACGACCTAAATTGGAGCCGGGGATACGTGTCTAATGTTGCTGCTGTTGCCTTATTAATCATGGCAGTTGCATCACCAATTTCAGGGTTTATTTTGGATCGTAAAGGCCTTCGGTTTACTTTATTACTAGGGCTTATCGCGGTCTTCATATCCTGCATTGTTATCAGTATGGCCCAAAGTGCGTGGGTATTGTTGATTGGTTTTGGCATTATTGGTGGCGTTGGATTCGGTATTGTTGCAACCCATATGGTTGCTTCCGCAGTGGCCAGAGTCTACCCTGAAAACGTTGGGTTTGCATCGGGTATTGCAACGTCCGGTTCTTCAGCTGGACAGTTTTTAATTGTTCCTCTCATCGCATTAATTTTCGCATCATTTAGTTGGCGATGGGGTTTTGCAGGAATTGCAGTAGGTATCGCTTGCCTGATTCCTCTTGTTTGGTGGGTACCCAGTGATAAGCCTGACAAGCAAGTCAGTAAAGCATCAACAATAAATGATGCTACAGACTTAAAATTTTCTCTTAAAAAATTATTCTCTACTCCAGTTTTTCATCTGCTGTTTTGGAGTTATCTCATATGTGGCTACACAACCACTGGCGTCATTGAAACTCATTTAATGCCGTTTGCCTCTTTCTGTGGTTTTGAACCCATACCCAGTGCTGCTGCTTATGGCCTACTGTCTGCGGTCAACCTTGTTGGTATGATCAGTATTGGCTGGTTAACTGATAAAATGAACCGGCCTCTATTGCTTGGCTGTATTTATATTATTCGTGGTTTTACTTTTTGGATACTGCTTAATGTAGGTACTAGCTACGAAACACTGTTATTGTTTGCAGTTATTTTTGGTGTGGTGGATTACTCGACAGTACCAGTCACTGCAAGCTTGGTGGCAAGTCATATTGGCCTTAAAGTGATGGGCTTAACCATGGGTTTACTATCAGCCGGGCATTCCATTGGTGCAGCAATAGCAGCTTCATTAGGGGGCTACTTTTTTGATAGGGACGCCACTTACGACCTTATTTGGGTAAGTTCAATCGCCTTAGCCATCATCGCGGGGGTTCTGGCATTTCTCATTAAAGACAACCCCAGCCAAAAACTTAGAGTTCAATAGACTGCGGCTGGGGTTATACGTCGTTAGAAACTGTTTTTTATTATGACTAGTTTAAAAAGTAAAGCCAGGCCATTACTCTTTAAGAGCCACTCAACTTTTTCCTTTATATTATCGGATTTCAAACGTTAAGCTTCCCCAATAGCTTTCCCAATCGATACCTTGTTGCTCAGACCGTATCATTTCAACTGTGTGAAGTAACCAAATACCCTTGTGGCTGAGAGGGACAGTGGCATAGCCTTGGGCATCGGTGCGAATGCTAAACTGAAAATTAGGCTTATTTTTTATTTTCGCATGGAGCAATAAATTGGCAGCAGGCTTTTGTTCAAAGGTCAGTTGAACGTCTAACTCATCAGCCTCAGCGAGTTCATAAGGGTTTTGTAACGGATTAATATTAAGTGGGTAATTAAAATCATAGTTATAAAAATTAACGTCAGTTTTATCACCTACTTTGACTAATGCCTTAACGTTACGATAATAAATTTCTAATCCATTTTTGTTACTCTCATTCAGCTCATTACGGCGGTTTATAATTTTTTCTAAGCCTTCTTTTTTCAAGTAACTGGTAAATTTTTCTGGTTCTAAGTCAACTGATTTTTTTGTACTTTCATAACCAATAGCATAAATGCCAGGGGTTTGAATGTTTATGTACCCCGCAGGATCACGCCCTAACTCTCCGCCAACAGGCTTTAATCCTTCTCCTGTAATTACGTCAAAGTGGCGATACCAAGCAGGAATGTTAGGCAGTAATTGGCCATCCATTTGTTGGCCAACATTAAGCGTAATTTCTGTTGTGCTATCAATTTTTTGATAGAATGGTGCAGCCTCCAACCAAAACTCGTGCGCACGAATGGTCGTGCTAATGGACAGAACAATGCTAAAAAATAAAAAGCCTAATAGTTTCATGGTTTTTTTTCGATCAGTGTTATTAATGTTAAGCCTATTGCCGTTGATGCAAAGTGCTGAAGCGCATCAATTGCGCCCAGCTATAGTGAACTTAGAGTTTACCCAAAATGGTTCGGTAAAGGTACACATTCAAACAAACTTAGAAAGTCTTATTGCAGGCATTAACTCAAACCATGACGATACTGATGATTCGCCCCAAGCAGAGCGTTACAACCAGTTAAGAGCGCTGTCTTCAAAGCAGCTAAGTAGTGAATTTGAATTGGTTGCTGAGGCTACTATATCTCAGTTTAATTTGGCGTTTGATTCGATTAAAAGTGATTTATCGTTCGTTAAACTTGGCATTCCTGAAACTGGAAATTTGAATAAATCACGCTTATCTGACCTTTATTTATTGGCATTAATTCCCCCTGCTAAACAGCAAACGGATCAGTCGGTTAATCAGTATGTTACTTGGCAGTACCCACAAAATTTTGGCAACAATATCGCGCACTTTTTCTATGATAAAACGCCACTGGAAAAAACCTCTCATTGGTTAACTAAAGGTGCAACAAGCCCTAAATTTGAATTAAACACAGCTTATGTCGCCAAACCGTTTTCTCAAGTGGCTATTGAATATACCATTTTAGGTTTTGAGCACATCGTACCCAAGGGTACAGATCATATCCTATTTGTGTTGGGGTTATTTTTACTCAGTGTACGACTTCGCCCTTTATTGTTGCAAGTCACAGCATTTACACTGGCTCACAGCATCACCTTAGGCTTAACTATTTATGGCGCTATCAGCCTTTCACCCAGTGTCATTGAGCCACTTATTGCCTTGTCTATTGTCGCTGTTGGTGTTGAGAATGTATTTGTTAAAGAGCTTAAAACGAGGCGTGTGGTGATTGTCTTTTTGTTTGGTTTATTGCATGGCATGGGCTTTGCTGGGGTCTTATCAGGGCTTGGACTGCCTGAGTCAGACTTTTTAACCGCCTTAATATTTTTTAACCTTGGTGTTGAAGCAGGACAGTTAGCAGTAATTGCCACTGCCTTTTTATTAGTCTTTTGGTTACTCAAAAACCCACAGCGTTATCGCCAATGGGTGGTGATCCCAACCTCAATTTTAATATCACTAATCGGTATTCTGTGGACCTATGAACGCGTCTTTTTGTAATACCTAATGCCCTGAGGCAGAAAAAGACCAGCCTATAAGCACACAAAAGCGGGCCTTAGCCCCACTATGGCACTCAGCAGTGCTGTTAATGATTAAAAGGTAGTACTTCAAAAAATAAGGTATTTATGGACCATTTTGAGAGCTATATCGCCTGATCACCATCACACTATTACTTAAGCAGCTAAGTGTAGGCCGAGCATAACAAATAATACTAAGTTGGCCGCCGAACCTACTAAGTAAAAGTAACTACGAGGGCTAGGGTTCTTTTCTGTAGTCATCACATAATACAATGCCATGTGCAGAATGCGAGCAATCGCATAAATCCACACTAATATACCCAGCCAATAGGCATTCATACCCACCAGCATGCCCAGTAGCGCTGGGCCAAACATCATCAATAAATTTTCATTAGAGTTTAAAAACGTGCGGTTGCTACGAAAAACAAATGATTCATGACTCAATTTATCATCGACTATGCCAGGCACATAATGCTTTTGCTTGCGATGAGCAATTGAAGCCACCTGATATTGAATAAGCACAGTGAGTAATATGAGCCAAAGGCCCCAGATGGCGAATGAATAGGTTGCTAGCATTGTTTACTCTTACGTTATTTATAGGTTACTAAGGAGACATAACCCAAGTGAAAAATTTGAGCCTACACCTTAACGCTAATTTATACTAATATGTCACACGCCACCCATGAGTCACTCATTAACTATTCATGGGCCACCTATGCAGCCCCTTCAAATTAGGGCTGATTCATGCTCAAGGCCATAGCTTCAGCTATCTTAATACCGTCAATAGCTGCAGACATAATGCCTCCTGCATACCCTGCGCCTTCTCCTGCAGGGTATAAGCCCAGGGTATTAATACTCTGCATGTCGTTACCGCGCTTAATACAAATAGGCGCTGAGGTGCGTGTTTCAACCCCTGTAAGCAAGGCATCTTCTAAAGCAAAGCCTTTCACTTTACGATTAAACACCGGAATAGCTTCACGAATAGCCGCAATACAAAAATCAGGTAAAGCATCCGCTAAATCTGTCAGCTTTATACCAGGTTTGTATGAAGGCTCCACATTGCCTAACTTTTGTGATGACCTACCTTTAAGGAAATCTCCCACTCGTTGAGCCGGAGCATCATAGTTTTCACCACCAAGTTGGTAGGCTTTGCGCTCTAATTTACGCTGGAGTTCGATACCCGCTAAAGCATCACCTGGGTAATCAGAAGGATCGATACCCACCACAATAGCACTATTGGCATTGCGCTCTGCACGTGAATACTGACTCATACCATTGGTCACTACTTGATGAGGCTCAGAAGCTGCAGCTACCACTGTGCCCCCTGGACACATGCAAAAGCTATAGACCGAGCGGCCATTATCACAGTGATGCACTAGCTTGTAGTCTGCAGCACCTAAAATCTCATTACCGGCATTCTTACCAAAGCGAGCCTCATCTATAGCTGATTGAGGGTGCTCAATACGAAAGCCTACAGAAAAGGGTTTGGCTTCTATGTACACATTCTTGTCGAATAACATCTTGAAGGTGTCTCTTGCACTATGCCCTATGGCTAATGCCACATGGTTAGAGTGAATCACTTCGCCAGAAGCTAAAGTTACCCCATTAATTTGACCATCTTCAATATGCACATCATCTACCCGCACATCAAACCGAACTTCTCCACCTAGCGCAACAATTTGAGCGCGCATTTTTTCCACCATAGACACCAGTCTAAAGGTACCAATATGAGGTTTGCTAACAAATAATATTTCTTCTGGCGCACCAGCAGCTACAAATTCAGCTAATACTTTGCGGCTGTAGTGATTTGGGTCTTTTACCTGAGTGTATAACTTACCGTCAGAAAATGTGCCTGCACCCCCTTCACCAAATTGCACATTAGATTCTGTGTTAAGAATCTTTTTACGCCAAAAACCAAACGTATCTTTGGTGCGTTGGCGCACTGCCGCACCGCGCTCCAAAATGATAGGTTTATATCCCATTTGGGCTAACACTAGGCCTGCCAGCAAACCACAAGGGCCAAAACCAATCACTAGGGGCCGTTTTTGTGAATTAAATTGCGTAGGCGTTTGAGGGTCAGCGAGGGCATGGGCCACAAATTTATAGCTCATGTCTGGGCTGGCTTTAATTAGCTGGTCGCCAGCAAAGCTAACAAGCAAACTGTCGTTTTGATTGGTGTTCACATCGAGGGTATAAATAAGCATGATGTTGCTTTTTTTACGGGCATCATAACCTCGGCGGTGAACTACATAGTCCAACATATCATCAGCTTGAATGGACAAACGCTTCAAGATGGCTTGGTTCAACGCCAAAGCATTATGATCAAGTGGTAATTGTAGGTTACTGATGCGAATCATCTAAGGTTTCCAGTACATGAAGTTACTTGGCTATCGTTAAGGCTAGCACTAAGGCGTTATTTTACCTACTTATAGCCTACCTGTCTCTCTAGCAGCACAGTGAATTGCCACCTGCTCACAACCACCGGCATTGGCCAGTATGCTGGATCTAGGCAACGTACTTACCAATATATCTAATCGTATTGCGCCGTTACGCTACTGGCATTTGGTAAGTCACCCATTGAGTTTTATCTGATAACTTATCGTAAACACCACGTCCTCTGTAATTGTTTTCTGCTGTGATCCAACGAATAAATGGCCAGCCTTTATCAGCAGCATCACTATTGAGTGCTTGGTACAATGCATCGACAACACCTTTGCCACGGTATTCAGGCTTTATAAAAAGGTCATCTAGAAAGCCAACTAATTTTCCTCTAAGTGGCGATGGCATTGCCCTGTAGTGCATTAAACCCAAACAGCGACCTGTATCATCCTTGGCTACAAGTGCATAAAATGCATTATCTTGGTCAAAAATCCATAACCAAACCGTATCAAGTATGTTTTGATCCATAGGTACTTTATAGAATTCAGCATAGGCGTAATAAAGTGCTTCCCACTCTGACCTGTCTTGCAAACATAATTCTGATACAACTATTTTCATATATACCTCTTTCGTATAATACCCAACTTAAGGAGCACTTTAGTTGGGTACAATTTTAAAGGGTCTATATACTTCTAAAACCCATACGGTTAGATAGTAACTTATCTCTATATTCATTAGTTATAATATCTCAATTGCCCAGCTATTTTAGATTATATTGTGCCAGGACCTTTTTACCTTCACATACTTTTTTGTGAGCATTTTATGTTTGCATAATGTGGCAGAACAAAGAACAAAAAAAGGCCAGCATAAGCTGGCCTTGGCATGTGATTAAAACCCTAGGCTACTCGTAAGCCGTACTCTTCACTGGCATCTTGTAGCCAAAGAAAAAAGTAATCAGAAAAACTACGACGGATGACAAGATCCATAGAGCCATCTTCTAGCTTGCACATGGTGGTGCCAGTTTTGGCAAAAGTGGTTTGTACTACCTTACCTGCTGGAAAGTTTGATGCGTGGCAATCGTACACAGTAGATTTTTGTAACAATTGCGCTAAACCAGAGCCAGACAAATTAACCAAGGTTTGCCCACTGCTTACATCAGTGATCGCAATGTGCTGATCACCCATTGCTAGGCGCAGGTCTCCTTCAACTTGTCCTTGTGTGCCACTGGCAACAATTAACAGCCATTCGTTAGGGCACAGCCAATAAACCACACTGTCGCCGTTACGCGCACTAGTGTTAGCTTTTAAGGGCAATGCAACGCCCAAAACAGACTCAACAGCAGAAGTAAATGCGTTGTCCTCAGGATTGCCACGCAGGTTTAGGTGACCACGAAACTTATCCTCTGCCATCACTATACCGCCAGCACTTGCATTAGTGTGGTCTGCATGATGGTGTAATGGTGATTCCATCATATCCCCTGCTGAAACATTGGTTGATAAACTAGTCATTGTGATGATCTCCTTTTGGATCATAAAACACGGGGCTACAGATCTCAGCAGCTAAAACTCGGCCATCTGCTTGTGGACAATATACTGTTTCGCCCATGCGTTCTGATCCACCTTTAACCGTGCCCATGGCAATGCCATGGCCTAAACATTCACTCCAGTAACTCGACGTAACGTGCCCCATCATATCCATAGGAATAGGTTGATTCGGATCCATGACAATTTGTGAGCCTTCTGGGATCACAACTGTGGGGTCTTTAGGCTTTAAACCTACTAGTTGCTTGCGATCTGCACGTGCGGTGTCTGGACGACTGAAGGAGCGTTCACCCAAGAAGCTAAATTCTTTAGTTTTGCCTACAGCCCAGCCCATTAAGCAATCATAAGGCGTCATAGAGCCATCAGTGTCTTGGCCTGCAATAATAAAGCCTTTCTCTGCACGCAATACATGCATAGATTCGGTGCCATATGGCGTGATGCCAAACTCTTCACCCGCTTCCATGAGCTTCTTCCACATATAATGGCCTTGATCAGCGGGCACATTGACCTCAAAGGACAATTCTCCAGTAAAGGAAATACGGAAGATGCGTGACTGTATGCCAGCAACAGTACCTTCACGATAATCCATAAACTTCATTGCCTCAGCAGAAAGATCTACATCTGTGCATAGCTTTTCTAACACTTTACGAGAGTTAGGCCCAGCAAACGAGCATGTAGCCCATTGGTCTGTTACCGAGGTAAAGTAAACTTCTAACTCTGGCCATTCTGTTTGATGCCACAATTCTAGCCAGCCCAATACCGCCGCTGCACCGCCAGATGTAGTGGTCATTAAGAAGTGTTGGTCGTTCAGACATGCAGTCACACCATCGTCAAAAATCATGCCGTCTTCTTTAAGCATTAAGCCATAACGACACTTACCTGGTGCTAACTTAGACCATGCATTAGTGTATACACGATTTAGAAATTCACGGGCATCTTTACCTTGGATGTCGATCTTGCCTAATGTGGATGCGTCTAATATGCCGACACTGTTTCGCACTGCCAAACATTCCCGGTTAAGGGTTTGCTGCATAGTCTCCCCAGCTTGAGGGAAGTACCACGGGCGCTTCCACTGGCCAACGTTTTCAAACGCTGCGCCATTGGCCAAGTGCCATGGGTGCATCGCTGTATGGCGGGCTGGGTCTAACAGCACACCAATATCACGCCCACCAAGAGCACCAAAAGTAACGGGTGTATAGGCAGGACGGAATATGGTAGTGCCGGTTTCAGCTATAGATTTATTTAACGTTTTTGCCACAATAGCCATACCGTTAACATTACCTGTTTTACCCTGATCAGTACCAAAACCCATGGCTGTATAACGCTTTACATGCTCAATAGATTGGAAACCTTCACGGGCAGCAAGCTCAATGCCTGCAGCAGTAACGTCGTTTTGGAAGTCAACAAACTGCTTTGGTGCACGGCTACTAGGCTTAGTATGCGGCACTAAATAAAGTGCTTGTGCCACACCTTCTGACTCGTCTCCACAGTTAAATACTTGGGCAGACTCTGTGCCAGCAGCCGCAGCACCCGCTTTAATACCTGCATTTAAAGCTTCTGATAAGCGGTATTTTCCAGTAATAGCGCCCGCTAGATGTTGATTTTGAATCGTTGGGCCAGGCACAAATCCAGCAACATCGTCTTGCCACACTGGTCGGCTACCCGTGTGACAACTTAAGTGAACCACAGGGCTCCAACCACCAGCCACTGCAATTAGATCGCAGCTTAGGGTCTTGCCTGTACCAGTAAGCTTGTCTCCAGTCTCATCTAAGGGCGCAACAATAGCGCCGGTAACACGCTTGCTACCTTGAGCTTCTATCACTCCATGCCCTGTCATTACCTCAATGCCAGCAGCCTTGGCAGCTTGAACTAGGCGACCATCTGGTGCGTGTCTAGAATCTACCACAGCCACTACGGTGCGGCCTGCAGCTTGGATATCTAGAGCTGTTTGATAGCCTGTATCGTTAGTAGTCATCACAATGCAACGATGACCAGGCACTACCGCATAACGATTGATATAAGTAGACACAGAATTAGCTAACATGATACCGGGTAGATCATTGTTGCCAAATACTAATGGGCGCTCAATAGCACCTGTCGCTAAAATCACTTGATGAGCACGAATACGATGTAAACGCTGGCGCGAGCCTGAAACAGAAACGGGGCTAATATGATCTGTCCGGCGCTCCAAGGCACATACAAAATTGTGATCATAGTAACCAAAAGCTGTGGTGCGTGGCATTACTGTAACGTTAGCCATCCCTACTAGCTCAGTTGTGGCCTGTTCCGCCCAAGCCGCTGCATCCACACCATCAACCGTTTGGTTACTGGCTAACAAAGTACCACCAAATTCGTTTTGCTCGTCCACAATGATCACCCGCTTGCCACTGCGGCCTGCTTCTAATGCTGCCGCTAAGCCTGCAGGGCCTGCACCCACTACCATAACGTCGCAGTGAACGTTAAGTTTATCGTAGGTATCTGGATCTGGCTCAAGAGACAACTTACCAAAGCCTGCAGCTTTGCGGATAAACTTTTCATAAGTCATCCACATTTTTTGTGGTGCCATAAAGGTTTTATAGTAAAAACCGACAGGCATAAGCTTGCCACCAATTTTGCCAACCCATTCCATTAGGTCAAACTCGGCGCTAGGCCAACCATTGGTGCTACCAGACACTAAGCCATCAAATAGCTCAACTTGAGTGGCCCGAGGGTTAGGCACAGTTGCATTACCCTGGTGCAGCTGCATCAGTGCGTTAGGCTCTTCTGCACCGTGTCCTAAAATGCCACGTGCACGGCTGTATTTAAAACTACGGCCAACAATGCCCACACCGTTTGCCAATAGCGCTGAGGCGAGGGTGTCGCCATGAAAACCTTGGAAGGTTTTGCCGTTGAAGGAAAAGCTCATTGGCTTAGACCTGTCAATACGGCCACCTGCTGCTAAGCGATTAACTTGGCTCATGAGGCATCTCCTTGCTGGGCTACTAGGGCATCTGCGGCTATGGTTTTTGCAGTAATCGTTGGCAGCTTGCCCATTTTATAAGTCTCATGTATTTCATAACTTTGAGTATTGCGAGTTACGTTAAAATAACGACGGCAGCCAGATGCGTGGTACCACATTTCGTGATGAATACCACGGGGGTTAGAACGGAAGAATAAATAGTCTCCCCAAGCTTCATCAGTCATGGCCGCTGGATCTTTTGGACGTTCAATATGTGCTTCACCAGTGTAGGAATATTCTTCCTCTTCACGAGCTTCTTCACAATAAGGGCAGTAAATATGGTGCATGTGTAAGTTTCCTTATTACCAAGAATTAGTGAGCAACGCCGGCAGCGCCGTGCTCGTCGATTAAATGACCCGTATTGAAACGATCCAAGCTAAAGGGTGCAGCAAAGGGATGAGCCTCATCATGAGCTAAAGTGTGGGCAAATACATGGCCAGAACCCGGCGTAGCTTTAAAGCCACCGGTGCCCCAACCACAGTTGAAGTACAACCCTTTGATATTAGTTTTAGAAATAATAGGACACGCATCTGGACACGTATCGACCACACCACCCCACGCTCGGTTCATCCGAACACGACTAAACATAGGGAAGAGCTCACAAATAGCTGACAAGGTATGCTCTACAATGTGGAAACTACCACGCTGGCCATAACCGTTGTAGGAATCTGTACCTGCACCAATCACCAGGTCGCCTTTGTCGGATTGGCTCACATAAGCGTGCACTGCGTTAGACATGACTACGGTATCAATAATAGGCTTCACTGGCTCGGAAACCAATGCTTGCAACGGACGAGATTCAATGGGTAAACGCAAGCCGACCATAGCAGCCATCACGCCTGAATTACCCGCTGTAACACACGCTACTTTTTTTGATCCAATAAAGCCTTGTGTTGTTTGTACACCAACTACAGCGCCATCTTCAGTAATAATGTCAGTCACTTCACATTGTTGAATTAGGTCGACACCAAAGCTGTCAGCACCACGGGCAAAACCCCAAGCCACAGCGTCATGCCGCGCAACACCACCAGTAGCCTGCCAAGACGCTCCTAACACTGGGTAACGAATGTCTTGAGAATCGTTGATAACGGGCACAATTTCTTTTACTTCTGCAGTATTTAATACCACGCCATCAATGCCATTTAAACGGTTGGCGTTAACGCGTCTCTCGATGTCACGCATATCTTGCAGATTGTGGCCTAAGTTCAAAACGCCACGCTGGCTAAACATCACGTTGTAGTTTAGATCTTGGCTTAAGTCTTTCCACAGGTCTAACGAGTGGTCATAAAGCTTAGACGCTTCGTCCCATAAATAGTTAGAGCGCACAATAGTGGTGTTACGCGCGGTATTACCGCCCCCTAAATAGCCTTTCTCTAACACAGCAACATTAGTAATACCGTGTACCTTTGCTAGGTAATAAGCCGTTGCCAAACCATGGCCACCACCACCAACAATGATCACATCATATTGTTTTTTAGGCTGTGGACTGCGCCATGCCGCCTGCCAGTTTTCATGATGACTAAGAGAATGTTTGAAAAGGCTAAAGCCTGAATACTTTTTCATTGGTTTGTCCACTAGTGTTCGGTGCAATGCTGTGCAAGGGTTATATTCGCTGGGTTATTGTGCTGAATGCTGGCCCTCAGTTCTTATTCAATTGCGACCCAAAAAGAAGCCTGTAGATAAGGCCTAAATCTACTCCTAAAAACTAATGCAGCAGATATAACCTAAGCCAAGGCACACAAGGCTGAAAATGCAGTACAATTAGGTTGAATTAAGTCGTAAATTAGGTAATCACAGCATGCAAGTTTTCGGCATTGTCGGATGGAAAAATAACGGCAAAACTACCCTGGTGGAGCGACTTATTAGTCAGCTTACATTAATGGGTTATAAAGTGTCCTCTGTTAAGCATGCCCACCATGATGTGGACATTGATGAGCCTGGGCGCGATAGTTATCGCCATCGCGCAGCGGGGGCTGTGGAAACTCTTTTAGCCACGGAAAAGCGTTGGGCGTTAATGCACGAATACCGTAACCAAGAGGTGCCTAAACTAGCCCAATTATTAGACGTGTTTGAGCCCTGCGACATAGTGATTGTGGAAGGGTATAAGAATGCCGATCACCCAAAGCTGGAGGTAGTACGCAACCTTAACAAAGGTGGGTTTTTGGCCGATAAAATGTCTAATATCGTAGCTATAGCAACAGACAAAAAAAACCTAGACATCACCCTGCCACAACTGGACATTAACAACATTCAACAAGTAGCCGAATTTGTCATACAGCATACAGGGCTTATGGCTAAACCAGCTGAGCCAACAATAGCCAGTAACGATTGCTACAGCCCTGATCAACAACTATTGCCTGCATCACTGGTTTGGCAGCGGATGCAGCAGGCTGTTTCAACTCAAGTTTCATATGAAACTTTGGCCATTGATGAGTGCATCAACCGACGTTTAGCACAAGATGTCATCACCTCATACGACAGCCCAAGGTTCAATAACGCTGCCGTAGACGGTTACGCTTTTAATTATCAAGATCTAGCCACCGCAAAAAATTTAACCTTGCCGTTAATGACAGCAGAGGCCAACGCTGGTGGCAGTGCCAAAATCTCACTAGAAAGTGGCCACTGTATTAGAGTACTAACAGGTGCGCGAATGCCCTTAGGGGCCAACACTGTGGTAATGCAAGAAAATGTCTCCACTACCAAGCATTCAGTAACCTTACCAAATGACTGTAAGGCAGGTGCTAACTGGCGCACTCAAGGTGAAGACGTTAAGGCTGGCGACATTATTATTCCTCAAGGCCAGCAAATACGCCCCCAAGATATTGGCCTCGCTGCAGCAACTGGCCACGCCCAACTTAAGGTTTACAACACCGTTAAAGTGGCGCTCTTTTCTACGGGCAACGAAGTCTTTGAACTAGGTGAAGAGCTGCCAGAAGATGGTATTTATGATGTGAATCGCCACTTACTTAAAGCGTTACTCAAAAGCCTGCATTGTGAAGTGACCGACCTTGGAATTTTGGCCGATGACTATGACACGGTTCGCAACGCCTTAAGTGCAGCCAGTAAACACCACCAACTCATTATTACCTCCGGTGGCGCCTCCACTGGCAGCCATGACCATGTGGCATCTGTCTTAGAAGACATTGGTGAGGTGCACGGTTGGCGCGTGGCCATTAAACCTGGCCGCCCCCTGGCCTTTGGTAAGATAGGCAGTGCCTTTTTCTTAGGCTTACCCGGCAACCCAGTAGCAGCTAATGTATGTACACTCATGTTTGGCCAACCGCTCATTAGAGCCATCGGCGGCGGTGGCTGGAAACGACCTAAATCCTATTTTCAAAAATTGGGTTTTGATGTCAAAAAGAAAGCTGGCCGCAGGGAATGGCTGCGAGTTTATCAAGCTGAACAAAGTAATGGTGAAATATTACTTAAACGCAGCGCTTCACACGGCTCAGGAATCCTTACCTCTATGACCCGTGCAGACGGCCTAGTAGAAATTAATGAAGCCACCAGCAGCCTGCCAGCAGGTAGCCTGGTAGACTTTATACCCTTTGCTAGCTTTGGTATTGGCGATGCTTAACGACTGCTATTAACATGTTGTCACACCAATCTGTGAAATTGATGGTTGATACGAGCTAACACAAACAATTGGCAGCCTCGGGGATGATAGCTGTTTGGCCTCAGTCCATAGGGCTTGCAGTTAGGGTATCAAGCACCATAGTCACTCGCGTTGTTGTTTAGGCATGTGCGTTAGGGTTACTTATTATTAAGGGGTTACTCACCTATTTGCTGGCTTAGTTGCTGCTCTATCTGCTGACCTATAGCTAAGTCTTCTGGTGTATTGACGTTGAAAAAGGGATTGTGAATTAACTCATCAAACGCCACATCTGCAACGCCATAAGGGGCAGTAAAGCGGTCAACCTTGCGCATATCGTCTTCTACCAAAGCTTTAAAAAGATCATCGAAAAGGTCTACTGGCCACAACCCAAATACTGGCTGCGTGCGCCCTTGATAGCTGGCGCAAGCCAGCCGCTGACCTCTTATCTGCATGACCTCTAGCATTCGCGTGACGTAATCAGCTGGAAAAAATGGCGTATCAGCAGCTAAGGTTATAATGTGTGTGGCATTAGGTTGGTTTTGTGTCACCCAAGCCATGGCAGACACCACACCTGCCAGAGGGCCAGCAAAGTCAGGCACTATATCCGCTTGTACAGGCACATTAAATTCCGCAAACCGATCTGGATCGCCGTTGGCATTAATAATGACTGTATCTAACTGGTTTTGAGCTGATTGAATCACATAATCTAAAATTCGTCGGCCGCCTAGTTTGAGCATAGACTTATCACCACCACCCATGCGCCGCGCTAGCCCACCTGCCAGAATAACACCCACAATTTGGTTAGATTTAATCTGCATTTATGCGCCCTTCCTTTTTACGACCGGCATCTTTTGACTCACGAGACGATTCATCCTCCAGTTCACTGGTATCTATATCGTAAATCAATCGTTCATAACCCGCCAAGGCAACAAACTTTCGGCCTTTGGCCCTGCCAATAAGCGTAAGGCCAGCCTTACGGGCTAAATCCACCCCCCAAGCGGTAAAGCCTGAACGAGATATCAATATAGGAATTCGCATCTGCACTGTTTTAATCACCATCTCAGACGTAAGACGACCCGTGGTATAAAAACACTTATCTTCTGGGCTTATATTATGTTGAAACATGTAACCGGCTATCTTATCGATGGCATTGTGACGACCGACGTCTTCCATATACACCAAGGGCTGCGCTTCATGACATAAAACACAACCATGAATGGCACCCGCCTTTTGGTAGATGCTGGGCGTGGTGTTTATTTGGCGAGAGAGTTGATACAACCAGCTGGTATGAAGACGCGTTTCTGTCGCTAACTTAATGGTGTCGAACTTTTCCATAATATCGCCAAACACAGTGCCTTGTGCACAACCTGAGGTACGCACCTTCTTCTTTAACTTGTCTTCGTAGTTAGTTTCGCGCTGGGTACGAACAATGGCAACGTCCAAGTCTTCATCGTAATCAATACCTGTAACCACATCATCTGCATGCAACATGTTTTGATTGAGCAAAAAACCTAAAGCCAAGTATTCTGGGTGATCACCCAAGGTCATCAAGGTGACAATTTCTTGTTTGTTCAAATACACCGTAAGGCCACGTTCAGTGACCACGTCTACCTCAATTTCTGTGCCTGTATGGTCGCGACCGGTGACATGGCTAGTGAGTGTTGGGTTTTCTGGGTTAGGGTAGATTAGATAACCCAAAAGGTCTGCTGTTTTCATGGCTTGGCCTCCTCACTTTGAACTTGAGTTTGCTTGTCTTGCTCTTGCCTTTGCTGTTTGGCAATCCATCGATCCAATTTATTAGCAAAGGCCTTACGATCAGTATGATTCATGGCGGCAGGGCCGCCCGTTTGAACACCACTATTACGCAGAGTTTCCATAAAATCACGCATATCTAGCCGCTGACGTATGGTTTCTTTGGTATACGATTCACCACGATGACTAAGGGCTTCAGCGCCCTTCTCTACCACTTCTGCCGCTAAAGGAATGTCTGAGGTAATCACTAGATCACCAGCCACCACACGCTTAACAATTTCGTTGTCGGCTAGGTCAAAACCAGAACCCACCTGCACCATACTAATCACTTTAGAAGGTGGCGTAACAATGTATTGATTAGCCACCAAGGTAGTAGCAATTTGTGTACGTTCTGCGGCGCGAAACAAAATTTCTTTAATGACGCCTGGGCAGGCGTCGGCGTCAACCCAGATTGGCATATTGAAGCCTAAGGTAAGTAGCTAATGGTGTATTGTGCATGAATGCAAAAAAAAGGCCAGCATAAGCTGACCTTTTTGGCAATGTTAAACCCCATAGGACCTAAGCAATCAAACAGGCTTAAAAGGCCCTAACCAACGCGCTCAATACGCGAAGCGCAGAACTTAAATTCAGGGATTTTACCCACTGGATCAAGCGCCGCGTTGGTAAGCATATTTACAGCCGCTTCAGCGTAGCAAAATGGAATATAAATAACGCCAGCGGGTACGTCTACGTCTTCACGAGCCATTATTTCAATGCTACCGCGTCGAGTAGAAACACGGATCATATCACCAGCCTTAGCGCCAACTTTAGCCAATTCTTCACGGTTTATGGTGGCTACTGCTTCTGGTTCTAGAGCATCCAATACAGCTGAACGACGAGTCATGGAACCTGTATGCCAATGCTCTAGCTGACGGCCAGTAGTAAGGATTACTGGGTATTCGTCATCTGGGCGCTCATCAGGCTCTACAATGTCTGCAGCAACAAACTTACCGCGACCGCCTTCAATTGGGAAGCTATCGATAAACACGATGTCATTACCAGGATGATCTTCTGCAGGACAAGGGTATGTTACTGAATGTTCCTTTTCTAAACGTTCCCAAGTCAAGTTGTTCAAACTTGGCATGGCTTGCTTCATTTCGGCAAATACATCCCTTGGATGGGTGTAAGTCCAGTTTAGGCCCATACGGTTAGCCACTTCTTGGATGATCCACCAATCCTGGCGTGCATCACCAGGTGGCTTAACCGCTTGACGACCCATCTGTACAGTACGGTTAGTGTTAGACGCTGTGCCGTCTTTCTCTGGCCATGCCGAAGCAGGCAGAATCACATCAGCGTACATCGCTGTTTCTGTCACATACAAATCCTGCACCACTAAGTGCTGTAGTTTAGCCAAGGCGCCACGGGCGTGGTGTAAATCCGGATCAGACATGGCTGGGTTTTCACCTTCCACGTACATGCCAGTTATAGAACCCTCGTGAACGGCATCCATGATTTCTACTACAGTTAAACCTGGCTCATCAGAAAGCTCAGTGCCCCATAGGTCTTCAAACATGGCTTTAACGTTACCTACGTTAACTTTCTGGTAATCTGGGTACATCATCGGGATAAGGCCGGCATCCGAAGCACCTTGTACGTTGTTCTGGCCACGCAGTGGGTGTAAGCCAGCACCTTCACGACCAATTTGTCCTGTCATCAAGGCTACAGAGATCATAGCGCGACAGTTATCGGTACCGTGAATGTGTTGTGACACACCCATGCCCCAGAAGATCATGGAGTTGTCAGCCGTGGCATATAAACGTGCCACTTCGCGGATTAGATCTGCATCTACACCACAAATCGGTGACATGGCTTCTGGTGTGTAGTGCTTAACATGCTCTTTCACCGTGTCAAAACCAGTAGTCATAGAATCGATGTACTTTTGGTTGTACAGCTTTTCTGTAACGATGACGTTCATAATGGCGTTCCAGAAACTTACGTCGCTACCTGGATTAAACTGAATCATATGGCTGGCGTATTTCTTCATTGCCAAACCACGTGGGTCTAAAACAATAATCTTGGTGCCATTCTTTGCAGCTTGCTTAAAAAACGTTGCCGCAACAGGGTGGTTATTGGTTGGGTTAGCACCCGTAATAACGACTACATCGGCATTTTTAGCCTGCATGAAGGATGCAGATACTGCACCAGACCCCAGACCTTCCAACAATGCCATTACCGAAGAGGCGTGACATAAACGAGTACAGTGGTCTACGTTGTTGCTGCCAAAACCAGTACGTACTAGCTTTTGGAACAAGTAAGCTTCTTCGTTAGAACCTTTGGCACTACCAAAACCTGCAAGGGCTTTTTTGCCTTGAGTATCACGTATTTTGACGAAGCCATTAGCGGCGAAGTCTAGCGCTTCTTCCCAACTGGCTTCACGGAAGTGAGTTAAAGGCTTGGCTGGATCAAAGTCGTTATGAATACCTTTGCGTGCGCCTTCAAGACGAATCAATGGCTTGGTCACACGGTCGCCGTGATGAATATAGTCAGAACCAAAACGGCCCTTCACACACAAACGGCTCTCGTTAGCTGGACCATTGCGGCCATCAACGTACACAATACGCTCGTCTTTAACATGATAGGTTAGCTGACAACCTACACCACAATACTGACATACACTGTCTACTTTGCGGTCAAAGTCTGCGCTATCGCCCTTGCCTTCTTCACTGGTTACAGTAGAAGGCATTAAGGCGCCCGTAGGACAAGCCTGAACACATTCACCACAAGTAACGCAGGTAGAATCCCCCATAGGGTCATCGAAGTCGAACACAACCTTAGAATCCGAACCCCGGTTAGCCATACCAATCACGTCATTTACTTGAACTTCACGGCAAGCAACAACACACAAGTTACAGTTAATGCAAGATTGTAGGTTTACCCGCATCGCCTTACTGCTGTTATCTGCACAAGGCTTTATAGTTTCGTCAAAACGAGCTTCTGTAGCATCCACAGCTAACAAATCAGCCATAGCCCAAAAATGTGAGCTCTTATCTGGTGATTCTTCACGTTCTGGCTGGTCAGTAGCTAATAGCTCCAATACCATTTTGCGCGAAATTTGAGCTCGGTCTGAAGTGGCGCTAGAGACCACCATGCCTTCACTAGGTGAACGCAGGCACGAGGCGGCTAATACACGCTCGCCCTCTATTTCTACCATACATGCGCGACAGTTGCCGTCTGCACGGTAGCCAGGTTCAGGTTTGTAACATAGATGAGGAATAGTTTCGCCCAAACGTTTGGCAACTTGCCAAATACTCTCGCCTGCTTTCGCTGTTACTTTCTCACCGTCGAGGATGAAGTTGATAATATCTTGACTCATGATCGGTCCCCCATGCTTGCGACGTGTTTAGCACTGGCAGACAGGTCCGTAGCAATTAAGTCAGCGTCAAAATATTTAAATACGGTAGTAATTGGGTTAGAGGCCGCTTGGCCTAAACCACAAATAGAAGCATCACACATGGCTTGGCCTAGCTCAGCCATTAAAGCTTGGTCCCAGTCAGGGCGCTGCAGCAACTTCACCATTTTTTCTGTACCGACGCGACACGGCGTGCATTGGCCACAACTTTCGTCTTCAAAGAACTTCAATAAGTTCACTACAACATCACGCATGTTGTCGTGGTCTGACAATACCATCACCGCAGCAGAACCAATAAAACAACCGTAGGCTTGAAGGGTACCGAAATCTAAGGGAATGTCTGCCATACCCGCTGGTAATATACCGCCTGATGCTCCACCTGGAAGGTAACCTTTAAACGTATGCCCATTGGCCATACCACCACAGTATTCGTCCATTAGCTCCTGCATGGTAATACCAGCGGGCGCTAATTTAACACCGGGGTTATTAACTCGGCCCGAAACGGAGTAGCTGCGCAACCCTTGTGAGCCATGACGACCTTGGCTAGAAAACCAATCTGCGCCTTTGTCCATCAAGGTGCGGATCCAAAACACAGTTTCAATGTTGTTAACCAATGTAGGGCGGTTAAACAAACCAACCTGAGCTACAAAAGGAGGTCGATGACGAGGCAGGCCTGGCTTGCCTTCTATTGATTCGATCATCGCCGACTCTTCACCACAGATGTAAGCCCCTGCGCCACGGCGCAGATGAATACCACCGGCTGGGGCTAGCCCTGCCGCCTCAACTTTAGCAATTTCTATCTGTAAAATTTCACGCGAAGCTGGGTATTCATCACGAAGGTAAATATAGGCAGCTTCAGCCTCTACAGCCCAAGCACTGATCAACGCACCTTCAATGAAACGGTGAGGATCAGTCTCTAGATATAGGCGGTCTTTAAAGGTACCAGGCTCACCTTCGTCACCATTAATCGCAAGGTAACGCGGCTTAGGCTCTTGGCGCACAAACTTCCACTTCATGTGTGTTGGGAAGCCTGCACCACCTAGGCCTTTAAGGTTAGCATCCGCCAGTACTTTTTGAATATCTTCCCAGGTGTAATCTCCAGCTAGGCATTTGTTTAACAAAGCGTAACCACCATCTGCCACATAGGCATCATAGGCCATGTAATCTGGAATATCTGGGTGAAAGTGTTCCGCCTCAATGGTGGCTAAAACTTTAGCAGCATCCGCATGGTCCACATGGTAGTGACCCACTTCTGCAACGGGTGCAGTATCGCAGCGGCCCATACATGGCGCACTAAGAATGCGCACTTGAGTCGGGTCTGTACCAGCTTCCAGAGCAGACTTTAACTGGTGGGCACCAGACAACTGACAGCTCAAACTATCGCATACGCGCACGGTCACTGAAGCAGGGGCTAACTCACCCTCTTTAACAATATCGAAATGAGCATAAAATGAAGCACATTCATACACTTCAGCCATTGGGATATTCATCTCGTGTGCCAGTGCTGCCAAGTGCGCGGCAGATAGGTGACCGTAGTTGTCTTGAATTAAGTGCAGGTATTCAATCAGCATATCGCGCTTAATGGGTTGATCACCGATCAACTCACGTAATTGGGCTAACGTATCTAGATTAACTTGGCGACCACGAAGGTGGATACGGGATTTATTACGGCCAGCGCCTGGGTGCAAACGCACCACATTGTCTTGGTTAGAATCAGCAGACATGTCGTTCTCTGTGTTTGACTTAAGTTCAAGGTTCTATGAGTAAATTTGCTTCAAAAAATGCACTTTTAAAGCGCCATAGGATACCATCTTTAACCGAGCCAGTATCCCAGTGCTGTAGATTGCCGCATATCTGAAAACGACATCATGAGGACACTATAGTACCTGTATGATACCTACCCCGTGGCTATGCTAGACCATGTTACTGAAAGGATCATATTTGCAGCATGATGAGTACAGATTGCTGAATCTATTATCGGCAAAATACGGTATCCTACCGCTTCAAATATTTATTGAGTTATACCACCGTGTCTTTTGTCGATTTACTGCTGGATCAAGAACTTCTTCTCGCTCTTGCAGAACATGAGTTTACCGAGCCTACTGCCATTCAACAACAAGCTATTCCACCTCTTTTGGAAGGCTCCAATGTGTTAGCCTCAGCACCTACAGGCACAGGTAAAACCCTTGCTTTTGTGTTGCCTGCATTACAACATATTTTAGATACCCCTAGGCAAGAAGCGGGCACTCCAAAAGTACTTATTCTTAGCCCTACTCGCGAACTTGCCCGCCAAACCTATGATCAAATTGAGCAACTGGTGGCCCATAATCATTTGAGAAGCTGCCTTATTGTTGGTGGCGTACCTTTTGGTATGCAAAAAGCCATGGTGGCCGAAACCATCGACGTGCTAGTGGCTACGCCTGGACGATTGTTGGAAATTGAAGAACACATGGCACTAGATTTATCCCTAGTCACTGTTTTTGTAATAGACGAAGCAGACCGCATGTTGGATTTAGGATTTATTCAAGCCATTCACCAGATTTCAGACATGCTGCCCGTTGATCGTCAAACGTCAATGTTTTCTGCGACGTTAGAAGGTGACAAGGTGCAAGCCTTTGCCCACGACCTCCTTTCAGAGAATGTCGTGCAGGTTGCTGTAGAAGCCCCCCGCCACGTGGCTAAAAAAATCACTCAAGCGGTATACCAAGCAGATAATGAGCAACACAAAGAACACTTGCTTAAAGCTCTGTTGCGCCTACATGAAGTGAAGCAAGCCATTGTTTTTGTGAATAGTCGCAAGCAAGTGGACACATGGCTTAAAGTGATTCGTACGCTAGGCATTCAATGCACAGGATTGCACGGCGATCTTCGCCAAAGTGACCGTAACCAACAAATCAAAGACATGCGTCGTGGTCGCACCAAAGTAATGGTCGCCACAGACGTTATGGCTCGTGGTGTTGACCTACCTGACCTAACCCACGTTATTAACGTACACATGCCAGAAAAGGCTGATAGCTATGTTCACCGTGCAGGCCGAACTGGCCGTGATGGTAACGACGGTAGTGTTTGGTCTATCGTAGATGCAATGGACTGGCCTAACCTAGGCCGTATTGAACGTTATATTGGCAACAGCATTCCCCGGCAAATATTCCCAGGATTTTCTCCTAAGAAGGAAGAGCCTGCGGTACTAAAAAAGGTGAAAGCGAAAAAACCAAAGGTGTCTAAATCAGACAAAGCCAAGGCTGTAAAAGCCAAAGCTAAAAAAGATAAGAAATTTAAAAAATAGTTAAACCCTTTACCCGCTGAGCATTTCATTAAGCCTATCTAATGGTGGTTAGGTTATTTATTGCTCCAAAAAGGTATTAAACGGCCAGGCGGTATTCACTGTTCTTTTGCCTATTCGCTGGTGGGAAAATCAATTACTCGCGATTGTGAAGCCGCTTCTTGGGCGGCCATCCCCATTTGCACAGCTATTAAACCATCTTTTAGCGTCACTTCAGGCTGTTGGTTTCCCAGTACAACTTGCTGGAACTTTTGGTGTTGGTAGAAAGTAGAACCGTTATGATCCCCAGCTTGCAGAAGTTTAGTGTCTATGGGTATATCAAGAGTTTGTGGGCCTTTTGGTTCTCTGGGGCTAACAATAACCTTGGGGGTTGGGGCTGGGCCTAGATGGGTTGGCCAAAAGCGACTTGGACCTGGCACAAAACACTCCACTTTGCAGTCAGTTCCAACTGCTGAAATTTCTTCTTGATAGTTTGATCCTTCTGCAAACATGCAAAGTTCTAGCATGGCTCGTGAGCCCGATGCAAAGTCAACGATGACATAACCATTGTCCCAGATATCAGGGGTGCGCCCGTTATAGTTTTCGTCTAAATGATTATGAGCTTGTCCAGCAGAAGCCATAATCCTGATAGGTTCAGATTTCATTATGAGGCGCATTAGATCGAAAAAATGACAACATTTTTCAACAAACGTACCACCAGAATTTTCGTTGAACCTGTTCCAGTCATTAACCTTTTCTAAAAACGGAAACCGATGTTCTTTAATGGTCAGCAGCTTTACACCACCTGATAAGGCATTTGCCTCGTTTATCAGCTTTGCAACAGGGGGCATATAACGATATTCCATGGCCACCCAAATTGGCTTAGGGTAGTTTTTACTCAACTCGTTAATGAGCGTGGCATCGCGCGGATTGGTTATTAAAGGTTTTTCTACCAAAATAGGTAATGGGTTAAGTGAGGCAATGAGCTTTAATTGCTGGGCATGCAAAAAGTTAGGGCTCACAATAACCAGACAATCAAGATCATTCCTCCCTAGCAGTGTTTCTATTGATGGTTCAAATTCAGCTTCCGGGGCGAGTTTTTTTGCGGCAATTGCCATACTATGATCGGGTTCAAAAATTGCCGCTACACGGGTGTTCTCAAGCAATTTAATATTTTTGATGTGCTCCTGACCCATCATGCCACACCCGATCATGCCATAGTTTAAAACCGTCACAAAAACTCCCTATTCATTATTTTATACGCGCCACATAACGTGCAACCCGAGGGTTAAACCAAGTCAGTGAATATTCAGCAAGCATATTGTTTTGATCATAGCTTTTACGCTCGATGTATCCCCATACCTTTTGCTCATTATTTAAATGGCTGGCTGTTGCATCTGCGGCAAATGTAGTGGGCGTCCAATCTGGCATCTGCTTTACGCTCACTTGATCTTCTGCACTGGTAATCCAGAATTTGAGGTTTTCACGATAAAACAAATATAACGAGTCGGACAAATCTTCCACACTTAGGTTTCTATTCTCAGGCGCATCAATCCATATCTCTTCAATCGCACTATCAATTGAGTTAAGGCGCCTTAATCTTCTTATTCTAAATCCGTTGGCAGCGTTTCCAACGAGAGGTCCAAATGGTGGAAAATGGTCCACTTTGTTCAACCTTTCAACGGATAAAACTTGAGCCGTTGGAAGACCTCCTCCTTTGATTAATTCTAATCGGAAAAAACTGTATATTGTATCAACGTTTTGCGACTGTTTAGGTTTACGAACATAGTTACCTGAACCTTGCACACGCTCCAACAGGCCTTTTTGTGTCAGTTCCAACAATGCCTTGCGCAAGGTGCCAACAGCTACCCCAAGCTCATCTGCCATCAACCGTTCAGATGCCAAACGAGATCCGTCAGCCAATACTCCAGCTTGAATTTCACGCGCCAACATTTCGCTAATTTCAACATGTAATGGCAGGCGATTTTTTGATAATGCGGATTTCATATGGTGTGTTATTTTTTGTTAATTGATGCACCATTGATCTATTGATACACAATTGTTATAGTAATTTAAATCATTAAATTAATCAATAAAAGAAGGCTAACTTGTCTATAGTCCCGATAAGATCAGAACATACCACGGCAGCAGAGATTGCGTGGTTTGCCCCGTTATGTTCGGATGATTACCAGCATTTGGGAGTGCCTGAAGGCGGTTTGCGTTCTTCATGGGAAAACACCTCAACCATTATTCAAGCGGCAGACAAGCTGGGCTATCGAAACATTTTATGCCCCTCCTCTTACCAAGTTGGGCAAGATACGCTTACATTTGTGGCAGGCAATGCTCCTTTAACTGAACATATAAACATGTTGGCCGCCGTAAGGTGCGGTGAGATGCACCCCATTATGCTTGCAAGAACTCTTGCCACGCTTGATCACATGATGAAGGGACGCTTAACTGTCAATATTATTTCGTCAGATTTTCCAGGCCAAAAAGAAGACAGCGCATATCGCTATCAACGCACGCGAGAGGTTGTTGAAATTTTAAAACAAGCCTGGACTCAAGATGAGATTAACATCCAGGGGGAAATTTATAATTTTGAAAACATACCAACAGGTCCTGCTAAACCTTATCAGCAAAATGGTGGGCCCTTGCTGTATTTTGGTGGCTACTCGCCGCCTGCGTTAGATTTATGTGGCGAACATTGTGATGTCTATCTAATGTGGCCAGAAAAACAAGATGCCCTGGCCAATCGCATGAAAGCCGTTAATGAGTGTGCGCGAAATTATGGCCGAGTTTTAGATTACGGGCTTCGCGTGCATATGATCGTTCGAGATACCGAAGCCGAAGCAAAAGAATACGCAAGAGAGCTAGTTTCCAAGCTAGATGATGAGCAGGGCAAATTAATTCGTGAAAGAGCGTTAGATTCAACTTCTTTAGGAGTTTCTCACCAAACAAAAAACCGTGAACTGGCTGATTTGGAAGGTTATATAGAGCCCCATTTATGGACAGGGGTTGGTCGTGCGCGTTCGGGTTGCGGTGCCGCATTGGTTGGTTCAACAGATCAGATTTTAACTCAGATTGAAAAATATAAAAAAATGGGTATCCGGGCTTTTATATTTTCAGGTTATCCACACCTTGCAGAGTGTGAAATATTTGGCAAAAAAGTTCTCCCGCACCTTGAAACATGCTCACTGCCTCAATTGCAAGGCCGGGTTCCCGACTCTGCACCACACACGCCATTAGGCATAGGAGAAAGACGTTAATGCAGCGCATAGCACTCTCAAAAGATTTGGAATTAAGTCAAATAATATATGGTATGTGGCGCCTGGGGGATGATCAGGACACCTCAATTGCCGCCGTACAGGCAAAAATAGAAGCGTGTTTAGAACAAGGGATAACATCACTGGATCAAGCAGACATTTATGGTGATTATGGCGCTGAAACCATACTTGGAAAATGTTTTTCTGCAGCAACGCACTTGCGAGATAAGGTAGAGATAATAACCAAATGCGATATCGTTGCTCCCGTTGGCCGATACCAAAGTGCGCGGGTAAAACATTATGATACATCCGCAGCGCATATCAATTATTCAGTCGAATGCTCACTAACACAAATGCATATAGAGCATATTGATTGTTTGTTAATTCATCGCCCTGACCCGTTGATGGATCATGAAGAAACAGGGCGTGCGCTAGATAAGCTGGTGACGTCAGGCAAAGTAGGAGCTGTTGGTGTTTCCAACTTTAAACCCCACGATTGGACCTTACTTCAATCCGCTATGAATACCAAACTTGTAACAAACCAAATTGAACTTAGCGTTATAGAAACCAGCCCTTTTAGTAATGGAGACCTTGCCTTCTTACAAGAAAATAAAATTAAACCTATGGCTTGGTCTCCCCTTGGTGGAGGATCGTTGTTTAATTCTAACGACGAAAAAAGCAAAGCCATTTTTAACTGTTTATCTAACATTGCCAATGAACAAAGCGCCACTGCCGATGCAGTGGCTATTGCATGGCTATTAAAACATCCATCTAATATTTTACCCGTTATGGGCACCAACAATCTTAGCCGAATTAAATCATTATCCAGCGCGCTTAACGTTAATATTGATCGTCAAGCATGGTTTGAAATTTATACCGCTTCGCTTGGACAGGAAGTAGCTTAATATTATGCACACAACCTCTCAATCTAACTTAAATCCTGCTCTTATGCCCAACGACTTCAAGACTATTAAAGATAATATGACTGTGCCCACTGTTGATAATCAAAAGGATTTCAGGAGTGCTTTAGGGCAATTTGGAACCGGCGTTACCGTTATTACGGCCCATGACAACCATTCACCCATTGGCATGACAGTCAATTCATTTGCATCCGTTTCATTAGATCCCGCTTTGGTTTTATGGTCTATAGCCAACAAATCTGAAAGAAGAGATGCATTCTATAATGCTGGTTTTTTTGCAGTGCATGTGCTGGCGGAAAATCAGGCCGATCTCGCACTAAACTTTGCCAAAAATCCAACCGCTTTTGAAGAGTGTGAATGGCATTTTGGCAGGCATCACCTACCCATTCTACCTGGGGTGGTAGCACGGTTTGAATGCAGTATACAAACGACCTATGACGGGGGAGATCACACCATAATCATTGGTAAAGTAGAGCAGTTTACGCATAACGAAGGTAAGCCTTTGATGTTTGTAGGAGGCCATTTTGGTAAGTTTTCACCCTAACCGTGCTTACAATAAATATACCTCCCAACGCACAGCATTATGAAAAATATTAGTGCAATGCTAGAGGCGTTTGACGCCATTAATACTCGCGCACTTTCCTGGGGGCGCGCGGTAGGACTTGTTGCGCTTGGATTAATGGTGCTGGTAATTTTGACACAAATATTTTTTAGGTATGTACTTAACAACGCCCTTCCTTGGCCAGAAGAGGCCGCAAGGGCTTTGATGATTTGGATGATGGCATTAGTGGCCCCTTCCGCATATCGTTACACGGGCTTTGTTTCTATTGATATGCTGCATGAGTATATCCCCACTCGCCTTAAAAACTACTTGATACTGTCGATCTTATTACTGTGCACTTTTGTCTCTATCATCATGCTGCAGCATGCATGGGCTCACTTTTCTTCGCCTTTATTATTTGACTCGTCTGGTTTAAACAGATTGCTACAAGATACTGGTATAAACCAACTTTTAGGCACCCAGATACAATTTAGAACCGCCTATATTTATTTAGCGATGAGTGTTTTTCTTATGCTTATTTTAATGGTTTCTCTAGAGTTGATTATGCGTCAATTTGCCAGAATTATATGGGGAGACGAAAACTTCCCCTTACCCAAACTTCCTAATGTAATGGCGGCCAATTCGTGATCTTAGCTTGGTTCTTACCCTTATTTCTTATATTTTTAATGATTGGAGTTCCGGTATATTTCGCTATGCTGGCCGCGCCTGGTTTCATGCTATATCTCAACGGGCAAGAGCGAGACATTGCACTGATGTATCGCAATGTGTTTAACGGCATCGATAATGGTGTGTTGCTGGCTATTCCATTTTTCATGCTCGCTGGTGAGTTAATGAACAAAGCTGGCATAACAGAACGTTTAGTTGCATTTTCTCAGACGATCATTGGCTCAGTCAGAGGAGGCCTAGCCCAAGTAAACATTCTATCTTCAATGCTTTTTGCAGGGATGTCAGGCTCAGCAGTTGCCGATACGTCTGCGCTTGGCTCTATGCTAATTCCAGCGATGGAAAAACAAGGTTACACCCGAAAGTTTGCTGCAGCGATCACGGCGGCATCATCAGTTATTGGACCTATAATTCCACCTTCAGGCATTATGATTATTTATGCTTATGTGATGGAAGTTTCAGTGGCAGCTTTGTTTGCTGGAGGCATTATTCCTGGAATTTTGGTAGGCATGGGGTTAATGATCGTAACCAGGTTGATGGCTAATAAATATGAATTTCCTCCGGCAAAACGCTTTGTCATTGAAGGCGTGAGCATTTCCACTGCTGAAAATTTTGCCGCCCGTGGAATTGCTCGATTGCTGCTCGCAACCATTTTATATCCTGTCGTTATAAATTTAATAAATCTCGAAATAGATGATCATTTTAAGAGTGTTTTATTTCACTTTTCTTGTGCATTAATCGTGACAGAAATTCTATTTCAAATTCAAAGACGCTTAGTATCAAATGAATTTAGGATAGTGGCGAAACGTGCAGTGTTGCCTTTATTAACGCCCGTTATCATTTTGGGTGGTATTTTAGGTGGTGTAGCAACCCCTACAGAGGCCTCTGCTCTTGCTGTCGCTTATACAGCATTGCTTGGTTTAATCATTTTACGCTCCATAACTATAAAAGATCTTGGGCCCATTTTGGTCAAGTCTGCTATAACGTCATCTGTGGTTTTATTATTGGTTGGCGCAGCAATGGCATTTAAAACTGTTGTGAGCCTTTCTCATATAGCAGAAGATTTAGCTGAATATATATTGGCTTTAACGACTAATCCCCTTCTATTACTACTGTTAATAAATCTCTTATTATTTGTGGTGGGTATGTTTTTGGATGCAGGGCCAGCAATTATAATATTAGGGCCGATTTTGGCGCCCATATTTATTGATTTAGGCATCCATCCTGTTCATTTCGCTATGATCATGTCGGTTAATTTAACAGTTGGACTCGCCACACCTCCGATGGGCTTAGTCCTATTTGTGGCCTCGTCTGTCTCGGGCGTAAAAGTAGAAACAATATCAAAGGCAATATTGCCTTTTTTAGCAGTAGAAATTTTTGTTATCTTTCTCATCACCTATTTCCCTATCATTTCACTGGGTATTCCTTCGTGGTTAGGGTTTGTTAAAGATGTCGATTTAATGGGGCCAATAGCTGGTTTGTTCTTCTAATCGACTTAAGGAGTTTACGCATTTTCCATTTACTTCAAGGACACCTTTTTTGTTCTGGTCAGCCTTAACAGGGCGCCTTTTGAAGGGGAAAAGTTAGAAACAGACGAACTTTAAAATTCGTCAACAATAAAAAAGGGCATTAGCCCAATTTACTAAGGAGTTCATATGAATAAGTTTATTAAAACTTTGGGGGTTACCGCTTTCACGTTTGGTTTGATGGCAGGTGGCACAGCCACTGCGTATGCTGCAGACTATACCATCCGAGCAACGGCCAACTCTAACGAAAATGACGAAGATTATGATGGTCTTGTGGTTTTCAAAAACTTTGTGGAAGCCGCTTCAAACGGTGAAATTGCTGTTGAATTATTTATTGGCACACAACTTTGCTCAAAGGGCGCTGAGTGTCTGCAAGGCATAGCCGATGGTTCAATTGATGTTTACATTTCAACATCAGGCGGCGCTGCCGGTGCATTTCCATACGTTCAGGTGCTAGATTTACCCTATCTTATGGCAAGCGATCGGGTTGCTGAAAATGTCTTATCTGGCGATTTTACACGTACTATGCGTAATATGGCCCTTAAAGATTCTGCTGACAAAATTCGTTTGATGACCATTGGCAACACTGGTGGATGGCGTAACTTTGCAAATACAAAGCGCAGAGTTCAAAACCCAGACGATATGGCAGGTCTTAAGATTCGTACTGTAGTTGCCGATCTGCCCCAAGAGTTAGTTAAAGCACTGGGTGCGTCACCTACTCCAATCCCTTGGCCTGAGTTATTTACATCATTCCAAACGGGTGTTGTTGAAGGTTCTAAAAATGGTATTACAGACATTATGGGGATGAAATTCCCTGATGCTGGCCTTAAATATGTCACCCTTGATGGCCATGCATATATGGGCGCTCTTTGGTGGATGAATAACGAAAAGTTCTTGTCTATGCCTATTGAGCTTCGTCAGGTTGTTGTGGATGGTTTTGCCGCTCTTCAACAGGCTACATTTGCTTCACCAAAACGCAAATCTATCAAAGCTTATGAAGATTTTGTTGCTGAAGGTGGCGATTTATATGTGCCAACCCCTGCTGAAAAAGTTGCCTTTAAAGAAGCAGCTACTCCAGTTTATGATTGGTTCCAAAACAATGTTAATGGCGGACCAGCAATCTTTAACGCGTTAACAAGCGCGGTTTCTCTAGCAGAAGCAGAAATTGCTGCAGGTAATGCAAAAGACTTAAATTAAAAACGAAGTCAGGGCCGTTCAACACATCTGAACGGCCCTATTTTTTGTCTATTTATACGCGCCATTTTTAGTTTATCTAAATGGATAAAGCCAAACCCTATAATCATCAATCAATATATGAGCTTTTTCAATTTGTGCTGGGGTCATTTTTTTCACAACCTCTTCTTGGCTTATGGCCGCATCTGGATCGCCGCCAATGGCAGAAAGAACATACCACATATACGCTCTGACAAGGTCGGGCTTTTCAACACCCCTGCCTACTTCATAATACCATCCAACACCACTTTGAGCCCCTGGATGCCCCTTCATCGACGAACGCAAATACCATTCAAACGCTCTTTCATCATCTTGGGGAACGCCCAACCCCATAGCATACATTACCCCGATCAACTCTTCAGCATCGGCATTACCAGAACGCGCAGCTGGCCAAAGTTCAGTCATAGCCTCTTTAAAGCTTCCCTTTTCCATAAGATCTCGTGCATGTTCAATCTCTGCAAAACACGATATCGAAAACGCCATCAACCCAAGCAACAAAAATTTACGCACACGCTCTCTCTTTTTATAATAGTACAGTTAACATTTGGAATTTCTCAGTCTTACGCTTTTGATTTACCCAAACCCTTAACCTTAGATGATTTCATCACTTTTGATGAAAGGCAAGCCAAACTTGGGCAGTTATTATTTTACGACAAGATTTTATCAGGCAACCAAAATATATCATGCGGCACATGCCATCATCATAGCTTGGGCGGCAGTGATGGTTTATCTCTAGGCATTGGCGAGGGAGGCAATGGCGTTGGCACAGAAAGAACGCCAGGTATTGGAGCTGATAAGATAAAAAAACGCATTCCCAGAAATGCCCAAGCACTGTGGAATTTAGGTGCCAAAGAATTTAAATTCATGTTCCATGATGGGCGACTTTCAAAGTCAAATCTTTACGAAAATGGTTACAATTCTCCGGCAGAAGAATGGCTACCAAAAGGGTTAACAAACCTACTTGCCGCGCAAGCTATGTTTCCCGTTACATCACAATTTGAAATGGCAGGAAACCCAAAAGAAAATCAAATTGCAGGCGCAACCCATGACCGAATTGACCAGGTGTGGCCAATTATCTCTAAACGCGTGCGTAATATACCTGAATATGGCGACATGTTTATTAGTGCGTTTGATCATATTGAAAACGCTGCTGATGTGACTATGGTTGAAATTGCAGAGGCTTTGTCTGCCTTTATTAATGTTGAATGGCGTAGCTATGATGCGCCATTTGATGAGTTCATCTCTGGCAATAACAATGCCTTAACATCTGCCCAAAAACGCGGATTAGATCTATTTTATAATAAGGCCAACTGCGCATCCTGTCATTCTGGCCAGTTATTTACCGACCATGCTTTTCATGCATTAGCCCTGCCCCCATTTGGGCCAGGACGCACTAGGCGATTTGATCCGTTCACTCGCGATGTTGGCCGAATGGGAGAAACTGACTTATTAGAAGATGCTTATCGGTTCAGAACGCCAAGCATTAGGAACGTCACTCTTACCGCGCCTTATGGGCATAACGGGGCCTATCCAACTCTTGAAAGCATTGTACGGCACCATCTTTCGCCCACAGCGTCATTGCTAGCGTGGAAACCTAAGCAGGCTCATTTACCAGATGTACCATGGGTAAGCCAAATAGATTTTCTCGTTCATGATGACAAGCGAGAGATGGCACGGATAGAATCACACATTGATATCAAGCCTTTGACATTAGAGGATAATGAAGTTGATGATTTACTTAGCTTTTTAACCGCGCTTGAAGGAAAAACAGCGCATAAGTTACCTTTGGGGCGCCCCTACACGGTGCCCAGTAAGCTTCCTGTTGATTAAATTGGCGGGCTGTTGTTTTTTAAAAACCCATTTACTCCATCTAGCCTGCCGGTTTGCAGGCAAGGGCTAGGTGGAGTAAATCGTAGTTTAAGCAACGTTGATTACACTTTCTATCTGCTGACGACTAAAGGCTGTCAGCATCGCCTGCAGTGCCGCTGCTGTGGTGTCTTCTGCTTGTGCCACAGCATGGCACACAACCCCACTAACATGCATCTCAATACACGCAAGTGCCTGCGCATCAGTGCCTTTACTCATGGCATGCTGATCAAATTGTGTAACCTCAATGGCGCAGTTGTATTGCTTACTGAGTACATCACTCAAGGCTTCAAGTGCTCCTGCTCCAGAGCCTTCAAGTGCACCTTGGCTGAGATTGAAACAACCCTCAATAATTATGCTATCGTCACTAGTAACCGCGTTTAACCTATAGTCTCGCAACTGCCATGTAGGGTCCACAGCCACAAAGTATGTATCATAAAGTTGTTTAATTTGTTGCGGTGAAACCTCAACGCCAGAGGTTTCTGTGGCTTGTTGCACGATCTTACTTAGCACTGGGTGCATCCACTTAGGTAATTCAATGCCATAATCTCGCTCTAGCACCAACGCCACACCGCCCTTACCACTTTGGCTATTGATACGCACCACGGCCTCATACTCACGGCCAATGTCCCGCGGGTCTATAGGCAAGTAGGCGACGTCCCAATGAGATCTATCATGCTGCTTATGAAACGCTACCGACTTACGAATAGCGTCTTGATGGCTGCCAGAAAATGCCGTATACACCAATTCTCCAGCCCATGGGTGGCGCGGTGATACAGCAATTTCAGTACAACTCTCAACCACTTCAATAATTTCCAATACATTGCTTATGTCTAAGGTCGGATCAATGCCTTGCGAGTATAAATTCATGGCCATGGTGATGACATCCATATTGCCAGTGCGCTCACCATTGCCCATTAAAGTACCTTCTACCCGATCGGCCCCTGCCAAAATACCTAATTCAGCAGCGGCCACTGCACATCCTCGGTCATTGTGGGTATGAAGACTAATAGTCACCTGTGAGCGATGCTTTAAATGGCGGCAAAAATACTCCACCTGATCGGCGAATAGATTGGGGGTGGAAAGCTCGACGGTGGACGGTAAATTAATAATGAGTTCGCGGTTGTTGTGAGGTAGCCACTGTTCAATCACAGCATCACAAACTTGCACCGCATAGTCCATTTCAGTACCAGTAAAGCTTTCTGGTGAATACTCAAAGCCCCACTGAGTTTGAGGGTAATGGTCTGCATACTGCAGTACCCATTTAGCACCTTGCACGGCAATGGCTTTAATACCCTCTTCCGGCAACCCAAACACTTGTTCACGTTGCACTGTAGAAGTTGAATTATACACATGCACTATGGCTTGCTTCACCCCGTCCAAGGCCTCATAGGTCTTTTTAATTAATTCTTCTCGGGCTGGTGTCAGTACCTGCAGTGTGACATCTTCTGGCACCTTATTTTGTTCAATCAACATACGTACAAAATCAAAATCTGTCGTCGATGCTGATGGAAAACCCACCTCTATTTGTTTAAAACCCAATTTAACCAAGAGTTCAAACATGCGCAGCTTTTGTTCACTGTTCATTGGGTTTACCAAGGCCTGATTACCATCACGCAAATCCACACTGCACCACATAGGAGCTTGAGTAATAGATTTGCTAGGCCAAGTGCGATCCGTTAAAGGTGTGGCTTTAAAAGGCTGGTACTTGCGGTGGTTAAACGTATGGTCAAGCATAGGAACACTCTGGATAAGTCATTTTAACTTTCATTTGAGCTAGTGTATCGGCAAATAAGCGCAATATCACATCTAATTCAGCTACAACTTGACGATACACGCAATAATTTATACTATTAAAACGTTAATTCGCAATATATTTGCGTTAAAGCTTATTTTTGAGGAATACAATGGCCACCTTAGACCGCTACGACCTAAATATATTGCGTCACCTTCAAGACAACGGCAGCCTATCTAATCAAGAGCTAGCTGAACGAGTCGGTCTTACGGCTGCACCTTGCTCTCGCCGCGTTAAACAACTGGAAGAAGAGGGTGTTATTCGTGATCGTGTAGTACGCGTTAATGATCGTGCAGTTAACCTCAACCTCACTGCCATATTGCATATTATTATGGACAAACACATCCCTGAGCGCTTTGCCGAATTTGAGCAGGCCGTAGCCCAGTTGCCTGAAGTAATGGAGTGTTACTTGATCACTGGTCACGAAGCTGATTATCAGCTCAAAGTAGTCGTACCAGACATGGATCGCTACCATGACATTCTATTAGGAAAAATCACCAAAATTAAGGGCGTAAGTGGAGTAAAGTCTGCCTTCGTTATGCGCAAAGTACTCGATAGTACAGCGTTGCCTTTGGGGTATGTAAGGGACTAGTTTGAAGCTTTACGCCAACTTAAGTCTTGCAAAGCATTTTGCAGCCGCTGTTGCGACCAATTCTCTTCTATCCCTTGAAGTAATAAATCACGTCCGCTTAACGGCCTTAGGCTTGCAGTTGGGGGGTCTCGATCCATATTGCTCGAAAAAGGATAGTTATCACTCAAGGCTGTAACTGCTGCTGATAATTCCTCAGCACTTAATTGGCTCTGCCTTAATTGGTCATAACAAGCCAGTTGCATGCGCTGCTGGTCGACTGATTCCATGGCTTTGCCAAAGGCTGATGAAATTTGGAACAAGTTAGCCATGCGCTGCACATCAGTCGATACATTCTCACCTGCGGCATGCATGAGTGCTGGGTTAAAAAACAGCCCATCCCCTTTTTTCAGTGGCAGTTGCACCGCATGTTGGGCAAAGTAGTCTACAAACTCAGGATCACGATACAGGGCATAGCCATATTCGTAGCGCTGAGAATAAGGTAATAACATCGTGGGACCAGACTCTACTGGCATGTCTGAGTGAGCCACAGCGCCTTGTAAAGTGAGCATAGCCGACATCACTTGCACGTGCAACGGATAACGCGTAACTTCCTCATCGTTGGTGAAACCCAAATGATAGTCACGGTGCGGTTGCTGGGCAGCGCCTCCAGGGTAAACCAAATTAACCTGAGACGTTAACTGATAATCTGGCCCCAGCCAAGACTCACACACTTGAGCTAACAATGGGTTCTTATAATAGTCTATAAAAGCTTGGGGCTGAGTTACGGCCAACTTTTCCAAACAATTCCAAATACGACCGTTGACCCCTTGCGCTGCAAAATGATCACCGTTGGTTTGAGGGTTTTTATTTTGCTCATGCAACAACTGGTAAAATACCTCAGTTGCTGCATCCACTGCAGCGACTTGGTCATAGAGTTGACGCACCACAAAAACACCCGCACCATGCTGCAAGCATCGCGCCCACTCAGCTTGTACTTGAGCTTTATTGTGTGCATCAAGAGTTCGCAGTTGATCACCGTCATAAATAGGAATATGAGCCGAAAAATCAACAGCAAATGGATAATCTTTAAGCTTTAAATGAGGCTTTAAGCTGGCTTCAAAGGCCTTCATGTTATGCATTATTTGTATTCCTTATCAAGGGTCCATCAATTCAGCTGATCTCACTCACTGCCACAGTGCGGCCTTGCTCAATAGACACAATTGCAGCTTCTGCCAAACGTAAGGCTTGTAAGCCATCGTTCATGGTAGGCAAGGCGACATCAGCACCGTTAAGGGCGGCAATAAAACTGGCCAATTCTGATCGGTAGGCAGCCTCGTAGCGCTCCAAGAAAAAATGTAACGGTTTGGCACGAGTCACACCCGCTTGCGTATAGCTGGTTAAGGTATTTTCATTGACGTTAGCCGCCGTTAACATACCTTTGCTACCATGCACTTCAAAGCGTTGGTCATAACCAAAACTTGCCCGGCGGCTATTAGAAATTTGAGCTAATTTACCTGACGCTGTGCGCAAGGTCACTAAGGCAGTATCCACATCACCTGCCAAGCCGATAGCTGGATCTACTAAACAGGATGCTTGAGCGGTCACTTGTACTGCGTCTTCCCCTAAGAGAAAGCGCGCCATGTCAAAGTCATGGATGGTCATGTCACGAAATAATCCACCAGAGACGTTAATGTAATCAACGGGTGGGGGTGATGGGTCTTTAGAAATAATGCTCACTAATTCAACGTCACCAATATCACCTGCAGCAATACGTTGCTGCAGCAAAGCAAAGTTTGAATCAAAACGGCGATTAAACGCCAGCATAGAGATAATAGGGCTGGTATTAACCTTGGCCACCACCTGCTGCACCCGCGCTAATGATAAATCGATTGGCTTTTCACAAAACACATGCTTGCCAGACGCCACGGCCTGCTCTATCAGATCAGCATGGGTATCGGTGGCCGAACACACCAAAACACCATCAATAGATGCGTCTGAAAAAATGTCTTGCGGGGTCATTTGAGCACAACCCAAGGCCGCACTTAAGCTGTCGGCATTAGGTTGATAGGGGTCATGCAAAGCCACCAGCTCCGCGTGTGGGTTAAGGACCACATTATGACCATGAATTTTACCGATGCGCCCGGCACCAAATAACGCTAGTTTAATCATGTTAATGCCTGCTTAATCAATAATGCAATAGCCAGCGGCTAGGGCGGCTTGTTGCAATGCGTTATAGCCCATTACTGCGTATTCAAATGGGTTGGCTTTAGCAGGGTCTTGCTCTGCCTCAACAATGACCCAACCCTCGTAGTTCTTATCAGCTAAGGCTTGCATAAAGCGTCCATAGTCAATCATGCCATCACCTGGTACGGTGAATACGCCACGTAATACACAGTCAAGAAACGAATCTTTACTGCGATCAACTGTCGCCATAACATGCTCGCGAATATCTTTAGTATGAACATGGTTAATGCGATGACCGTACCGGTCTACCACACCCAAGAGGTCACCACCGGCAAACACCAAATGTCCAGTATCAACTAATAAGCCTACTGCATCACCCGTATTTTGCATCACTAAATCCAACTCTTGCTCAGTTTCAACGCCAGTGCCCATATGATGATGAAAGGACAAAGGCACACCTTCACTGGCACAATATTCAGCCACTTTGGTGAGGCGTTCTCCATAAGCGGCAAAATCTGCTGCTGGCAATCTAGGCTTGTCACACAGTGGCGCATTACGCACATTTTGCACCGTATTCCATGTTTCGCCATACACCAAAACGGCGGCACCTAAGTCACGAAAAAGCTCTAACTGAGGCCTAATATTGGCAATTTCTTGCTCCGCACTGATGTTTAATAACTGGCCCGAAAACCAGCCCGATACGAGTTTCAAATCGTGCTCTTTTAACACCCTATTTAGGCTGCCTTTGTCCTTGGGGAACTTGCCACCCGTTTCCGTTCCTGTAAATCCAGCTAAACGCGTTTCACGTAAGCAAGTTTCTAATGACGTTTCTCCACCCAGTTCTGGAAGGTCATCGTTAGACCAAGAAATAGGGGACATACCAAATTTAAGTTTCATGCGCGCATCTCTATTGTTCTATAACAAGGACGTTTATACAAAGCCCTATCAAGTCTTTTTCAGCATCCATTCATGGGCTGGGTCATTATAAAAATGCCATTCCCTAATGGGTCCAGCCATGACGTTCAAATAATAGCCTGTGTAACCATGAGGCACCCCCACTGGGTGATAACCCTTGGGCACTAAAACCACGTCACGATCTTCTGCAGAAAGGGTTACATCTAAACTACGGTCATCGGTATACACGCGCTGGTGAGCATAACCAGAAGCTGGATTTAAACGGTGATAATAGGTTTCTTCTAATAGGGTTTCTTCTGGGCTAGCGTCTCTATCATGCTTGTGTGGTGGGTAAGACGACCAATGACCAGACGGGGTAATCACCTCTACTACCAAGAGGCCATCAGCGGCCTCAGTTTCTGGCAAAATATTACGAACATAGCGCGTATTAGTGCCCTCACCCCTCACTTCTTGAGACATCGTCGCGGCATCTATTAGCCTCGCTGCCCCACTATTGCCTTGTCCAGGCGCACTGCACACAGCCACTTCCGCAGCATCTAAGGCAGTAATACTAATCGCTTCTCCTGCAGGCACGTATACAGCGCCGGGAGGCTGGTCAACAAACACACTGTTCCGGCCACCTATGTTATCCCAACTTTGTGAGCCCACACAGACGTTCGCTGTGCCTGTTAAAATAACAATACACAGCTCTCTCCCAGCCTGCTGGCACTCCAAAGTTTCTCCAACATTTAAATCGTGCACTGCAAAACCCACATAGGTCCAGCCCGCAGACTGAGGTGTTACCTGATGCACTTGGCTTGCGGCAGCCGGTTTAACTAATAATTTAGACATGGTTTAGTAGCCTCGCTCTGCCATTCGTTTGGCGGTCCATTCTTGGTGTTTAGCGACAACTTCTTCACGGGCTGACACTGATGGTACCTCAACCTCCCAGTAGGCTCCTCCAGGTGAGCAATGTAATGGGTCTGTATCGATAACTACCACACTCACACCCTTTCTCTCACGAGCGGCCTGCACGGCTTGCTTAAGCTCACCTATGTTAGCCACATGGTCAGCACGAGCGCCCATTGCCCGAGCGTGGCCAGCAAAATCAATTTGTGCTAATCCCTTATGGTAAGTGTCTTGTAATAAATTATTGAAGTTAGCGCCACCTGTGGCCATTTGCAGGCGGTTAATGCAACTAAATCCCCTATTATCTAACACCACAATGGTTAACTGTAAGCCCATACTCACGGCAGTTGCGATGTCTGAGTTCATCATCATGTAGGAGCCATCGCCTACCATTACCACCACTTCACGATCTGGACAGGCAAGCTTAGCCCCTACACCGCCACAAATTTCGTAACCCATACAAGAGTAGCCATACTCTAAGTGATAACCGCCCACTTGCTCTGCACGCCAATGTTTGTGTAACTCCGAAGGTAAACTGCCCGCTGCAGCAACCACTACTGCATTGACATCGACAGTGACATTTACAGCAGCAACAACTTGGGCATCTGATGGGATTGCCTGGTCATCTGCAGCCGGTAAAATACCTTCACACAGCAGTGCCCACGCAGAAATTCCTTCTTGGTTTCTTTGCTGCCAAGCCTCTGGAGACATATAGTCACCCAGTTGTGATGACAGTGCTTGTAGACCCAACCTAGCGTCGCTCAATAAGCTTTGGGCGCGGTATTTCACCACGTCTATAGGCTGCACATTAAGTTGAATTACTTGCCCTTTGAACAAGGTGTTAGAGCCTGAAATAAAGTCTTGTAACCGCGTACCCACGGCTAGCACTACATCTGCGTTAGCCGCCAATTCATTGGCACTATCGACGCCAGTCACGCCCACAGCCCCAGCATTTAAGGGATCACTTGCAAGCATTGAAGACTTGCCTGCTTGGGTTTCAATGACTGGAATCTGATGGCGCTTAGCAAAGGCTTGTAACTCGTTTTCTGCCAGTGAGTAACGAACCCCACCACCGGCCACAATGACAGGCTGCTTAGCCGCTAATAAAGTGCTTACGGCTTGGTTTAATTCATGCTGATCTGGGCCTTGACGACGCAGGCGCCATACACGTTTTTCAAACATGTGTTTTGGGTAATCAAAGGCTAAGGATTGGACATCCTGGCAAATACTTATGGTGGCTGGGCCACATAAAGCCGCATCCGTGAGTGCTACCAAGGCTCTAGGCAAAGCTTGAATTAACTGCTCTGGTCGAGTAATACGGTGGAAATAACGACTTACAGGACGAAGTGCATCGTTCACAGTGCTACTACCGTCAGCAAAATTCTCAGATTGTTGTAATACTGGGTCTGGCTGACCTGAGGCAAATACATCTCCAGGCACCAACAACACTGGTAAGCGGTTAACGTAGGCTACGCCAGCTGCAGTAACTAAGTTAGTAGCTCCTGGGCCAATAGAGGTGGTGGCTACCATGACTTGTTGACGCTGACGGGCCTTAGCAAAGGCGATGGCCGCCAAAGCCATCGACTGTTCGTTGTGGCCTCGGTAAGTGGGTAACTGGTCTCGCACTTGATACAGTGCTTCACCGATACCCGCCACGTTGCCATGGCCAAATATAGCCCATACGCCTGCAAAAAAAGGCACTTCCTCGCCATCATCTAGCTCAACATGTTGATTGATCAAGAAACGAGTCAAGGCTTGGGCAGTGGTTAATCGAATAGTTTGCATGGTTGTTGACATAGCAGGTTACTCTTGTTTGTTACTTTTGCACTTGGGCATTATCCCAAGCGGCAATGATTAATTGATATTTTTTCGCCATCAACGCTACAGCTTGAGCGTCGTCAAGGTGGCCTTTTAACCAGCCCTGAGCGGCTTCAGAAAATAGTGTACGACCAACGGCAAACCCTTTTACCCAAGGCTGTTTAGCCGCTGCATAAAATGCCTCACTAATGCTTTCAATCGTGCCATTTAAACCCAAAACAATAACACCTTGGCAATAAATGTCATTTTTATCGATCACCTCACCCACTGACAGCCAATAAGCGTCATTTAATGCTGGCTCTAGCTTCCACCAATCGGGTCTAACACCCAGGTCATAAAAGTGCTGCATAATAGACGAAACTTGATCAAAGGCTGGGCTGTTGCCCTCTCTGGCTGTAATGATTTCCAACAGCCACTGATGGCCCGTAAAGCGGCACGCACGGTCTAACTTAAGTATTAACTGTTCGTGGTGTTGGCGAGTGCCCGAATCATCATCTAATCGATAGGGGCATAATACTTTAACCGTTTGGTTAAGCGGCCAATCAGACAAATGCTGCACTATTTCACCTTCAGCCTCTAGCTGCAAAGGAAATTCTCCAGAGGCTTCTATTGGCCTGCCAATCCATGCATTCGTACTGGTTATTTGATGCAATGCTGCTCGGCCTGTTCGGTCATCCAATAACATGCCAAAACCAGCGTCTTGCCCAGCTTCTTGCTGTGCTGCTTGAACTGCAAGCTGTTTAAATTTGGCAATATCAGCGGGTGATTTACCGGCAGATTCGGCCCATTGGTTAAACTGATACCGGTGATCTATAGCGAACGCCACTAAACGATTGTGTTTTTTATGTCGATTAGTTGTGCGATGGATATGGTTAAGCACGGGGTCAAAGCGCAACGCTTTATGCTCACTCCCATGGGCTAGAAAATATTCTAATTCCTGCCATGAAGGCACAGCCGGCGCACAACCATGACGCGATACTGCAAAGGCACCACACGCATTAGCATAGGCACAGCTGGTAGGCCAATCTTCACCACCTAACCAACCCCGCAGTAAACCTGACATAAACGCATCACCGGCTCCCAGCACATTAAATACTTCTACTGTAAAACCGGGCCCTTCAGCGCCCGATTGCCAGCCATTGATGTCACCCTCAAAAACGCGGCATCCTAGTGCCCCTCGCTTACATACTAAAGTTGCTTTAGACATTGCGCGCACAACAGCCAAGGCGTCAAGGCTATCCTCACAACCAGAAGCAATATGAAACTCTTCTTCAGTACCCACAATAAGGTCCATATCAGGCAGGAATGCTTGCACATGCTGACTAACAGTTTCATTGGCTATAAATCGGCTTTCTCCATCACCATGGCCTGCTAAGCCCCACAAATTGGGTCTATAATCAATATCTAACACTACCTTTGTGCCATTTTTTTTTGCCAAATTGATGGCTTTTCGGCTCGCCGCCGCAACTTTAGGAGTGCTTAGATGCGTGCCCGATAGGAGCAAAGCACGGCTTGAAGCGATCAAATCTTCATCGATATCATCTTCGCATAAAGCCATGTCGGCACAGTTTTCACGATAAAAAATAAGGGGAAACTGTTCCTCGTCTTGGATACCTAGAACAACCAAGGCCGATAAACGTTCAGGATCAGTCTTCACCCCTTGCACGTCAACGCCCTCAGCTTGCATAGTTTCTCGAATAAAGCGCCCCATGTGCTCATCACCTACGCGGGTGATCATGCCAGACTTAAGCCCCAAACGAGCAGTGCCTATAGCAGTATTGGCCGGGCTGCCACCAACATACTTGGCAAAACCGCCCATATCCTCTAACCGTCCACCTACCTGCTGACCATAAAGATCAACACTAGAGCGTCCAAAGCACACCAGATCCAAACTCTTATGTTTCATATGTAAACCCAAAGGATATATATTCCAAATAGTGAGTAAAAGAGATTAATTATTTAACTGTTTTATCTAATTCAGCACGCACTCTTCCTGTCTCTACAGCCAAGCAAAGTGCCAAGCACATCGTTGCCGATAATCCCCGAAAACCACTCACTTCCTCTTCCAACACCTCTAAATGAAAATCATCAGCTCGGGCTATTGGGCTTAAGGTTGAGTCTGTTAACGCCACAACCTTGGTGTTATTAAGTAAACAAATATCCACCAACTCACGGGTGTTGGCGGTATAGGGGTTAAAGCTAATAGCCAGCAGTACATCATCAGCTTTTAACATGCGGGCTTTGTCTGCCATGCTATGAGGCATGCCCGATAAAACCACCGATTGCACGCCAAGCTTTACTAAGGTGTAGTGTAAGTATGCCACGACAGGCTCTGCCCGACCTTGGCCAGCAATGTATACCATTCGGGCTTGAGCTAACTGTTTACTTGCTTTGAGTAACGCGCTTTCATCGACGTTCTGCTCCAAGCGAGAAATTGATGCTGCAGCAGCTTGGGTAAAGTGGGATAAAACAGTTTGCTCTCTGTCTGCAGAGCGCTGCATAGAGTTCAGGCGCTCTGAATAAGGCTGAGGCACATGCCGCATACTTTCCTGAAATACAATTTGCATGTCAGAAAAGCCTTGATAACCGATAGACTTTGCAAACCGAACCATTGTAGATGGTGTTACACCTACTTGGTCGCTAATTGAGGCAATAGTATTTAAAGCAATAACATCGGGGTTGTGCATCGCAAACACTGCAACACTCTGTAACCGTTTAGGCAGGTCTTGATAATGATCTTGTAACCAAGGTTTCAACTCGCTAAACACCCGGGGCGGCTTTACTTGAATAACTTTTGTCATAGATCAACCAACATTGTGAACTTCTATTTCATGTGGCCGACATGGCCACTTATTACTGGGTAAAAATCATAACTACCATGACTAGATTTCAAAACTAAAAAGCTAACTAATCACTGCTCAATAAAGGTTAACAGGATAAGCCAACGTCGCTAAAGCAGAACCTATAACCAAAGACTAATGCACGGATAGCCTGAGTATACGTAAATCAATTTATTTATGGAATATTTATTTCAAAAATAAAAATGTTGAAATTTATTTTTGAAAATGGTACAAATTGATCCGTCTCAAGTATGTTTGTGCAGGTTCTCTTTTAACAACCTGCACTGTGTATTTGTTAGCACAAGATTTAACCTAGGGCAGCTGCCTTGAGTTATTGAAGTAGTAATATTGAGCAACCGCGGAATACTCCGCACAACAAACACTAAAAGTTAGCCTAGCTAAATTTTTAGGAGGAAAATAATGAAAAAAATTAATTTGTTTGCAGCCACAGCTCTATCTGTGGTTATGGCTACCGGCGCAAATGCTGCAACCATTGGATATTTAAGCTCGAACTTTGACGACAACTTTTTAACTTTGATGCGTGAAGCTGCTAAAGCTCACACTGAGGAAAGGGGTCACACTTTCCAAATAGAAGATGCCCGTGAAGATGTTGGTACCCAACTTAGCCAAGTACAGAACTTTATCGCTTCTGGCGTTGATGCTCTAGTAGTAACAGCAGTAAGTGCTGCAGCAACCCCTCAAATGACTAAGATGGCTAACTCAGCTGGCATTCCAATCGTTTATGTTAACCGGATGCCATCTGACTCAGCTAGCTTAGGCGGCACAAGTACGTTTGTTGGCTCTAATGAAACTTGGTCTGGCACCTTAGCAGCCTTTGAATTATGTAACCAAGCTGGCGGTGCAGGTACTGCGGTAATGCTGCAAGGTATTTTGTCTAACGAAGCTGCTGTAACGCGCTCTAAAGACTTTGAAGAAGTGCTAGCATTGTCTATGTGTAATGGCATTACACTAGAAGCTGTAGAAGTTGGTAGCTGGCAGCGTTCTAAAGGCAATGACATCGTATCTAACTGGTTAAGTTCTGGTATGAAGATCGATATTGTATTTGCTAACAATGACGAAATGGGCCTAGGCGCAGTTCAAGCCTTCAAAAATGCCGGCATTAGCATGGATGACGTACTTATTGGTAGTGTAGACGCAACTGCTGACGCACTAGCGTCTATGGCAGCAGGTGAATTGGATGTAACGGTATTCCAGAATGCTGCAGGCCAAGCAACTGGCGGTATCGACGCTGCAATCGCTGCGATCAACGGTGAGTCTCTACCCAACGCAATTACCATTCCTTTTGAGTTGGTAACTCCTGCTAACATGGCAGACTACATGGGCGCTAACTAAGTTATAACGCCTTAGTAATGAAAAAAACCTCTGGATATACTCCGGAGGTTTTTAGTTATGCATTTAATTTTTAGCTTTCAGTGTATCTAGAGAACACTATGAACAACCAAGACGACATCATTCTGCGCACCGAAAACCTTACCAAACGTTATGGCGGCGTTCACGCATTAGAAGAAGCCAACTTCACTCTAAAAAAAGGTGAACACGTTGCTATTGTAGGAGACAACGGCGCCGGCAAGTCTACCTTTGTGCGCCAAATTACTGGAGTAGAACAGCCTACCTCAGGGGACATATTTTTCGAAGGCAAACGAGTAGAATTTAGCTCACCATTAGAAGCGCGAGAGGCAGGTATAGAGTCTGTATTTCAAGACTTAGCCTTATGTAATGATTTAGACGTGCCTTCAAACTTATTTTTAGGCCGTGAAGAGTTACTCTTCAAGTTTGGACCATTTAGCATACTTGATGAAAAGAAAATGATGCAAAAAGCCAAAGCTGTATTAGAAAGAACGGCTATTAAGATTCCAAATTTAAGCAACCACGTGGGCGACATGTCCGGTGGTCAGCGCCAGTGTGTGGCTATTAGCCGCTCTGCTAGCTTCGCATCCAAACTCATTATTATGGACGAACCTACTGCTGCACTTGGTGTGCAGGAAACTACCCAAGTAGAAAATATTATTCGCGGCTTAAAAGAGCAAGGGGTGCCGCTTATTTTAATCAGTCACAACTTACGCCAAGTATTTAACCTCGTTGACAAGATTTGGGTTTTTCGTCGTGGGCGAATCGTGGGCGAAGTCATTGCTGCCGAAACTGACGGCAATGAAATTGTTTCTATGATTACGGGCATGCAGGGCGGTGTTCACGAAAAAGCCAGCTACATATAAGAGATGACCATGTTTAAGCGAGAAAACCTCCCCGCCGAGGCCAGTATTTTTGCTGTATTTGTTGGCATCGCGGTATTATTTGAAGTACTAGGCTGGGCATTTGTAGGAAAAAGTTTTTTAGGTAATGTTCAACGCCTAGAAATTATTATTTTGCAGGTTTCTATCTTTGGTATAATAGCGGTTGGTGTAACACAGGTGATCATTACCTCAGGTATAGACCTGTCAGGTGGTGCTGTACTTGCTCTTTCAGCTATGGTGGCAGCAAGCTTTGCCCAATCAGTTGATGCTTTCGCCCCTATCTTTCCACAATTTTTGGGCTTACCTATTATTATCCCTATTGCAGTTGGTTTGGCCGTAGGTGCAGCTTGCGGGTGGATTAATGGCGCCATTACTGCCTACACTGGCATCCCTCCATTTATTGCTACCTTAGGCATGCTAGTGACCGCACGCGCTGTCGCCGTGATCTACACTGAAGGTCAACCAGTCTATTCTTTGTCAGACTCTTTCACTGCAATTGGTTCTGGGGCTTGGCCTGTCTTGGTGTTTTTTGTTGTGGCTGTGATATTCCACCTTATTTTGAAGCACACCGTATACGGTAAACACACCTATGCTATCGGTTCTAACGAAAAAGCAGCCAGAGTGGCGGGCATTAATGTGCGACGCCACAAAATTATGGTGTATACCATTGCTGGGTCTTTATCTGGTTTAGCAGGCGTGGTCATGTGTTCTCGTGCCACCATTGCTCAGTCGGGTATGGGAACCATGTATGAGTTAGATGCGATCTCTGCCGTGGTGATTGGGGGAACCTCTTTGTTTGGTGGCCGTGGGCGAATTTCTGGCACCGTTATTGGGGTTTGTATTTTGGGGGTGATTACCTCTGGATTCACCTTTTTGCGCATCGATTTCTATTACCAAGAAATTGTTAAAGGCATGATTATCGTTGGCGCGGTAATGCTTGATCAACGCCGTCAAGCCAAACAACGCTCCCGCGCATAACAAGGACATTAACATGACATCATCTACAGGCGGTTACAAGACTGAAAAAAGTTGGAAAGACTGGCTCCCTAAAGACATCAGTATTTTAACGGTGTTACTTGGTACAGCCCTTATTTTTGAAATTCTTGGTTGGTTTATTGCTGGCCAGAGTTTTATTTTTAACACCCAGCGCCTTACTATTATCATTTTGCAAATGTCTATTATTGGTATTATTGCCATCGGTGTGACACAAATAATAATTATGGCAGGCATTGACCTATCTAGCGGCTCGATGCTGGCCTTTACTGGTATGGTAGCCGCAAGTTTGGCCCAAACATCTGACTACACCCGCGCGGTCTACCCAGCCCTAACCGACATGCCCGTTTTGGTACCTATATTTGCTGGTATTTTAATGGGCTTTGTTTTGGGCGGAGTCAATGGCGGTTTAATTGCGTATTCGGGCATCCCTCCGTTTATCGCTACCCTTGGAATGTTAGTCGCCGCTCGTGGTTTGGCACGCTGGTACACCAGTGGCTCTCAGGTGAGTTTCTTTATTGACGACTACGCTATTTTGGGCAGTGGCATTGTTCCAGTAATCATATTCTTAACCACAGCAATGGCATTTCATTTATTGTTGCGCTACACCCGTTATGGCCGTTACACCTACGCCATTGGTTCTAACGAACAGGCAGCACGAGTGGCTGGCATCAACATTAGAGCCCATAAGCTGTTGGTCTATACCTTAGCTGGAGGCCTATACGGTTTAGCAGCAGTCGTGGAAACATCACGCACTCTTACAGCACAATCAGGCGCTGGCATGTTGTACGAACTAGATGCCATTGCTGCTGTAGTAATAGGTGGTACTTCCCTCATGGGCGGCAAAGGACGCATTACTGGCACAATTATTGGTGTGTGTATTTTGGGTGTTATCACTTCTGGCTTTACCTTTTTGGGTATTGGCTCCTTCTACACTAATATCGTTAAAGGTATCATTATTGTTGCTGCAGTCGTTGCGGATCAGTACCGCAATAACAACAACGGCAACCGTTAATTCTTTTTATATTGATTACATAGCCCAACAGGCTTTTAGAGACACAGACATGAAAGAAATAGGTATAGGTGTTATTGGCACCGCTTTTATGGGCAAGGCCCACTCCATTGCATATGCGTCAGCCGGAACTGCTTTTGGCGGTAATTTACGCCCACGTTTAGAAATGGTATGTGATCAAGACCCTCAAGTGGCTGAAGATAAGCGAGCAGAAATGGGCTTTGCCCGCTGCACGACCAACTACATGGATGTGGTTAATGACCCCAAGGTTGACTTGATTTCTATTTGTGTTCCTAATTCTGTGCACAAAGAAATTGCTATTGCCGCACTTGCAGCAGGCAAACATGTTTGGTGTGAAAAACCGATGTCCACCAACTTGGCTGATTCCCAAGCTATGGTAGACGCTGCTGAAGCCAGCGATCAAAAAACCATTGTTGGTTATAACTATACCCAAAATCCTTTAGTACATGCCGCTCGTGACATGATTAACGAAGGTGTTATTGGCGAAGTCACAGGCTTTTTTGGAGTTTACGATGTAGACAACGAAGCTGATCCAGATCGACCTTACAGCTGGCGCATGAACCGAGAATTATCAGGTACTGGCGCCAATGCTGATGTCATGTGCCACTTAGTGAGTGTGGCCCATTTTATGACCGGCAGCGATATTAGCAGTGTAGTCGGTGAATATGACATTGTTTATGCCGACCGCCACGATCCAAAGACCAATACTCGTAAAACTGTGGACAATGACGATGTTTGTATGGCCATTGCTCGTTTTGACAGTGGCATCAAAGGTACCCTACGCGTAAGTCGTGTAGCTTGGGGCCGTAAGTGTGGTTTAAGCTGGGAAGTGCATGGTTCTCAAGGCATGATTCGTTTCGATCAAGAACGTCTTAACGAACTGCAACTGTATACCCGTTCTGACGATCCTCGACAGCAAGGTTTCCGTACTATTTTATCCGGCCCTTATCACAAGCCCTATGATGCGTTTTTACCTAACGCGGGCCACACTCTTGGTTATATAGATGTTAAAGCGTGTGAGCTAAACCAGCTGCTTACCACCATTGACCAAGGTGGCCAAACTTGGCCCTGTTTTGCTGATGGTTTAAAAATAGAAAAGGTAATGGATGCTATTGATCGCTCAGCGATGAGTGGCCAGTGGATGGATGTGAAATAACATGACTGACCTGCCCCACACTAGCACTAATAGAACTTGGCATGCACTAGTGCTAGGCCGTGCAGGGCTAGACCTTTACCCCCAAATAGATGGTGGCAAAACCCACGATGCCTTAGGCTTTAGTGCGGACATGGGGGGATCTGGAGGTAATATTGCTGCAGCTATGGGGTGCGCTGGTGCAAAAGTGGCGTTATTATCAGCCGTTTCAGACGATGCCGTTGGCTATTTTGTACGTCAACGACTGGCGCAATATAATGTTAGTGATACCTTTTTACAAACCAGCCAAGGCCATAGCCGAACAAGCCTTGCCATTGCAGAAGTAAGACCATCAGACTGCGACGTGGTGATTTACCGCAATGACGCAGCCGATTTGCAGCTGCACTTAACAGACGCTATTCACACAGCAGTCGCTAACAGTAACAACCTAATTGTCACTGGTACTGCACTTATCTCTGAACCATCGCGCTCAACAAGCCTGGCGCTAATGCAACATGCGAAAAGCAACGGTTGCACCGTGTGGTTAGACTTAGATTACCGCTCATGGAATTGGCCTGACCTGCAAGCCACCCGAAGCATTTATAGCCTTGCAGCACAGCATGCCAATGTAGTGATTGGCAATGAAGAAGAATTTGCAGTGCTCACAGACCAGTTAGAGGACTACATAAAGCAAGCCAATTTACCCAAAATAGCACTACCCATGGGACAAACCGTTTTACTCAAACGCGGTGGCTATGGTGCTAGCTTATTTAGCCAAGGACAGCGCCTAGATACCGGCGTTTACCCAGTAACACCACTAAAACCTTATGGTGCTGGGGATGCGTTTTTGGGTAACCTAATACACCACTACAGTTGCCATGAGGATTGGCCGGCTGCCATTGCTTATGGCAGTGCCGCTGCTGCTATCGTCGTTTCGCAACGGGGTTGTGCCAGCGCAATGCCAGGCCCTGAAGAAATTAATTTAATGCAACAGTCTATCACGATGACACCCACTGCCAAATGGTGTTAGCAACAAGTTTACTAGGAGTTATATATGCATATCCCACCTCATGATAACCAAAATAAAGCCATTGTTGGCCGCAATGATGAGAAGACACCGTTATGTTATTTCAACATTGTTAAGCTGGTTAAAGGTGAATCCTTTACCTCAAAAGTTGAGGGTTACGAAACTTGTTTAGTCCCTGCCACTGGCAGTATTGACGTTAATGTAGCTGGGCAGCACTTTGATGCTGTCGGTAAACGTATGCACATTTGGCAAGGGGAGCCAGAGGGAGTCTATGTTCCTGTTGGCTGTGAAGTGACCTTTACTTGCGTCAGTGATGCAGCTGAAATCTTCGTCTCAGGAGCCAAGCATGACGAAGTATACCAGCCGTTTGTGGTCCGTGAAGCCGACATCGACCCAGTTCAATACGGTTCTGATGACACCAAGACACACCGCAAGATCAAACACATACTAGGTAAAGCTCAGGCTGGTAAGGTGGGACGTTTGTTAGTAAGCGAATTATTTACCGTAGGCGCTGGTGGCTGGTCTGGGTTCCCGCCCCACAAACACGATACTGATACGTTACCTACTGAATCGCGTCATGACGAAGTGTATAACTTCCGTTTTAATCCAGAGCATGGTTTTGGCGCCCAGTTTATTACGCAGGAAGGCGAAGACATGGGCGACGTCTACCATATTCGCAACAGTTCTACCATTCAAATAGAGAAAGGTTATCACCCTTGTGTAGCAGGCCCAGGCTACGAGATGTATTACTTCACTATTTTGGGGGGCTTGTCACAACGGCCATTACATCAAAATTTTCACCCTGAACATGTCTACCAGCTGGATACTATCCCCGGTATGAAAGACATGATAAATAAGTTTAAGTAGGCCACTATGTTAGTTAATTTATCAGACCTAATGCAGCCTGCTATGAAACATGGTTATGCTGTGCCTTGCTTCAATGTATTTGGCTACGAAGATGCCTTAGCTGTAGTAACCGCGGCAGAAGCTCGTAATGCCAGCGTCATTTTAGCCGTTAACTTAGACATGACGATGTTTATGCCATTGGATCATATTATAGGGATGCTCAAGCCCCTTGCACTAAGTGCAAAAGTGCCAGTATGCCTTCACTTAGACCATAATTATGATATTCCTACGGTACTTAGAGCAATAGATGCAGGTTTCACTTCGGTGATGTACGACGGTTCACAGCTACCCATTGAGCAAAATATTGCGGGAGTGCGGCAAGTGGTGGCCCATGCTAAAAATGTGGGTGTGTCAGTAGAGGCAGAAGTTGGCTCTGTTCCCTATGCCAGTGGCAGGGATCATATTAAGTCTGAACTAACAGACATTAATGAAGCCATGATGATGTTACAACAGGCCAAGCCTGATGTATTAGCCGTATCTGTGGGTAATGTACATCGCTTAGAAAACACCTTTGTGGATATTGATTTTATCCGTTTTGAAGAGCTACAAGCGGCTTTAGATGTGCCCTTAGTCATCCACGGTACCAGTGGTGTAAAAACCCATGATATACAAAAGCTAGCCAAGGGAAATGTGTGCAAATTTAACATAGGCACTTGCTTGCGACAGCGTTTTGGCAAGTCGTTACGCCACACCCTTGCAACCGACCCTAATTTATTTGACAGGCTTACTATAATGAAGAACATTATTCCTGAGGTGAGCCAAGAAGCCGATAATATGATTGATCTTCTTGGCCAATAGCTAAGCTGATCAACTAGCCTAATTCAGCCCACACGAGATACCTTCATGGCACAATTAACTGGCCTAAACAACAAAGTTGCCGTCATCACAGGTGGCAGTCAGGGCTTAGGCGCAGCCACTGCCCGCCTCTTTGCAGAACGGGGCGCCAAAGGCCTTATATTGTGTGGCCGGCAAACAGACAAAGGTCTTTTGGTAGCTGAAAAAATTCAACAGCAATACCCTTCCTGCAAAGTTCACTTTGTCACTGCAGATTTAGCCGATGTAGACTCACCCAAACGCATTATTGCTGCCGCACAAGAGTGTTTTGGACAATTGGACATTCTCATCAACGTAGCAGGACTGTCTGCCCGTGGCACACTATTAGACACCACACCTGAGTTATACGACCGCATTATGAACATTAATGTAAGAGCCCCTTTTTTTCTTATGCAAGAAGCGGCTAAATTAATGCGCAGTAACAAAAACGACGGCACTATTGTCAGCATAGGATCCGTAGCGGCCTATGCAGGTATGCCTATGCTCACCGCTTATTGCACATCCAAAGGTGGACTAAACACCCTCACTCGCAACGCAGCCCACGCACTAATGCGTGACCGTATAAGAGTTAACTGTTTAAATATTGGCTGGATGGCAAGTGATGAAGAAGATGTTATTCAGCGTAAATATCATGGCGCAGAAGATGGCTGGCAAGAAAAAGTAGGTGCTGGCATGCCTTTTGGCCGGTTAGTCGATCCTGACGAAGTGGCTAGAGCTTTAGCCTTTTTAGCCAGCGATGAATCTGGGTTAATGACAGGATCAGTGGTTAATTTTGATCAGTCAGTATGGGCTGCTAGCGATTCTATGGTAGTGCCTGAGCACCGACTGCCAGATTAAACCTGAGCTAATAACCAATTTTTGAACGCCCTTACATCTGGACGTTGCAGGTGTGTTTTAGGGCACACCACATAATACGCATAATCAGTAATTAGAACCTGATCAAACACCTTCACCAATCGACCTGACGCTAAATGGTCTTCCACAAATGGCGTAGAACCTAACGCCACACCCTGGCCATCTATTGCCGCTTGTATGAGTACATTGGTGTCATCTATGGTGGTGCCACGCCTGTTAGAGATGCCTTTTACTCCGGCTTGCCTTAGCCATTCATTCCAGGCATACGGACCAGCATCATGCAGCAAGGTGACATCAAGTAACTGCTCAGGTTTAAATAACGGTGGTTTATTAGCAAGCCATGTGGGGCTTGCTACAGGAAAAAAATCTAAGCGGATGATGGGGGTGCTCTCAACCCCCTTCCAGTCACCTCGACCATAAGTAACCGCAAGGTCAATGTCTTCACGTTCAAAATCAACGGCATTGTGGGCATGAAACAAACACAAATCAATTTCTGGGTAAAGTTGCCAAAAATCTTTTAACCTTGGCGATAGCCACTTAGCTGCAAAGGAAGGTGCTAAACGCACGTTAAGTACAGAACCCCCCTTCTCTTGTTTCAGACTTACAACAGCGTTAGCAATGTCGTCAAAAGCGTCAGCTAGCACCGGCATTAAAGCCTCACCTTGAGACGTCAACGATAAGTTTCGTGGCAAGCGTTTAAACAGACTATGGCCTAAGTAGTCCTCTAAGCCTTTCACTTGGTGACTAATAGCAGCTTGGGTGACAAATAGCTCATCTGCTGCCCGAGTAAAACTTAAGTGTCTTGCTGCTGCTTCGAAAGCACGCAAACTATTGAGAGGGGGCAGTTTTCTGGCCATGCGTTAACCTCTTTTATAAGTCTTATTAAGGATTAGTTATTCTAATCTACATCCATAGAATTAATCAATTGAACGCAGCGGTATTTAAGCTAAAAATGAGGCTGATTTCAACTAATAAAAATAACTTGGAAAGCTCTTATGTCACGTCGATCCGGTGGCCGTCAGGCCCGTTTAGCAGAGCGTTTAGCTCCCTTAACTGAAGAAGCAAAGCCAGTCCATGCAGGGGAAACTGGTGGTACATTTATGCCCCTGTCTAAAAGTGCTATGTCTGCTGTTGCAGATAATGCTTATCGCATCTTATCTGAAATAGGTTTTAGTCGGTCCACACCCCACTGTACAGACACCATGGTGGAAGCTGGGGCAATTATGGGAGAAGATGGCCGGTTGCGCATTCCACGCGCTTTAGTAGAGCATACCTTAAGTATCTGTCACCGAAATCTAACACTCCATGGTGTAGAGCCTAAGCATGATATAACGCTAAGCGGGCAGCGGGTACATTTTTCTACGGCTGGCGCTGCGGTGCATGTGTCAGACCCAGAAAATAACACCTACCGCAATTCTGCGACGGAAGATTTATATGATATGGCACGCATTGCTGATACCTGTGAGCATATTCACATGTTTCAGCGCATGTGTGTATTAAGAGACATAGACGATCCAAAAACCATGGATTTAAATACACTTTACTGCTCGATCATGGGTAATAGTAAGCATATAGGCACCAGTTTTACTGAAGCAGAGCATGTTAGTGCGGGACTTCAAATGTTACATCACTTTGCTGGCAGCGAAGAAGCCTGGCGAGCACGACCTTTTGTGAGCATGTCTAACTGCTTTGTGGTGCCCCCAATGACCTTTGCAGAAGAGTCTTTAGAATGTCTGCGTGTGGGGGTAGAAGGTGGCATGCCCATTCTATTACTTTCTGCCGGACAAGCTGGGGCAACCTCTCCCGCTTTGTTAGCAGGCGCAGTGTCTCAAGCTTGGGCTGAATGTTTAGGCGGTTTGGTTTACGTTAATGCAATTAAGCCAGGTGCCCCAGCCATTATAGGCACCTGGCCCTTTGTCTCTGATTTACGCACTGGGGCTATGAGCGGTGGTTCTCCAGAACAAGGTATATTATCTGCCGCATGTGCACAAATGGGTAACTATTTTGATTTACCTACGGGCACAGCATGTGGCATGACCGATGCAAAATTCCCAGATTTTCAAGCGGGTGCTGAAAGAGCCTATACTGCTGTGGCGGCAGCTATGGCCGGTGCCAACGTTGTCTACGAATCTGCAGGAATGTATGGCAGCCTTATGGGCGCTTGCCCAGAAAGCTTACTCATGGACAATGACGTATTAGGTGCTTGCATGCGCATGACTAAAGGCATTAAAGTGGACGAAGACAGCCTAAGTTTTGACGTAATTAATGAAGTTTGTATGGGAGGCAAGGGCCATTACCTAGGCTCAGATCAAACCCTATCAGTCATGCAAAGTGAGTATATTTATCCCGAGCTAGGCGACCGAACCAGCCCTAATGTATGGGCTGAACAAGGAAAACCGGTGTTATTAGAAAAGGCGATCGCTAAAAAGAAAGAACTATTAGCCAGCTATTTTCCAACCCACATTAGCGACGAGGCTGACTTAGCTATACGCGCGGAATTTGACATCCGCCTTACCCGTGAACAAATTGGCCGTTAACACTGGCTGTAAGAGAAATACATTATGTCCCTACAATCCCATGCCCGCGTAGTTATTATTGGTGGCGGTTCCCTTGGTGTTAACCTTATGTACCACCTTACAGAAGAAGGCTGGACCGATGTAGTAATGATTGAAAAGGGTGAGCTTACTAGTGGTTCAACTTGGCACGCCGCTGGCCTTTGCCCTAACTTTAATGGCAACCATACTTTATCAAAAATTCACGATTATACCATCGAGCTGTATGACAAAATTCTACCCGCCAAAACAGGCCTGCCTTCATCATTCCATAAGTGTGGCAGCCTTCGTGTAGGTTATAACGAAGTAGAAGAGCAGTGGTTCCGTAACGTCATGAGCCGTGCTCACAATATTGGGTGTGAAATGCGCTGGGTATCTAAAGAAGAAGCCAAAGCCATTAACCCTGTGATGAACTTTGACGGCGCACGCTGTATTTTATATACGCCGAATGATGGCCATGTGGACCCAACGGCTGTGGTTATGCCTTTGTCCCAATTAGCCAGAGAAAATGGTGCTAAAATCAGCCGATTTAACCGCGTCACAGACATCAATATACTGCCCCAAGGTGGTTACGAGGTCATTACTGAACAAGGCAATATCGTTGCTGAACATGTGGTTAATGCAGGGGGATGTTTCGCCCCTGAAGTAGGCCGTATGGTGGGCGTAAATGTGCCTATTATCAACCTAGAACACCAATACCTGATCACCGAAGACCACCCAGAAATTGCAGCCTTAGTAAAAGAGCTGCCCGTTACCAGAGATTCCACTGCAGCCGCTTATATTCGTCAAGAGGGTAATGGTTTATTGGTAGGCCCATACGAAACCCGCGGTTCAAAGCCTTGGGCTATTAATGGCATGGATTGGGACTTTGATCGCGAATTATTTGCTGGCGACTTAGTACGCCTAATGCCTTGGCTTGAACGGTGTATGGAACTGGTGCCTATTTTCCAAGAAGTGGGTGTTAAAACCATTATAAATGGCCCTATTACCCACACCCCAGATGACAACTTTTTAGTTGGCCCTGTGGCTGGCTTAACTAACTTTTGGAACATGACTGGCGCCTCCATTGGTATTGCTCAAGGTGGCATTGGTAAATACATGGCACAGTGGATGGTTCATGGTCAGACAGAACTCAACATGGCCTCATTAGATAGCCGCCGTTTTGGTGATTGGGCTGATAAGAATTATTGCATTACCCGCGCTATTGAATCATACGAGCGGATGTACTCCAGCGCTTCACCTACAGAAAACCGTCCCCATGGGCGCCCTATTCGCACCAGCCCATTGCATACGGTAATGGCACAAAAAGATGCAGTACACTTTGTCACTGCAGGCTTTGAAAAGCCTGCGTGGTTTAAAACTAATGCTGTGCGCAGCGAAAGCGAAACTTGGACTCACAGCGAAGCACACGCTGTAGTGGCAGAGGAATGTGCAGCAGTGCAAAACACCTGTGGCATAACCGACATTAGTGGTACAGCTAAATTTCGTGTTAAAGGCCCCGACGCTCATGCCTTTTTAGATCACCTGTCATGCAACACGCTGCCTGCCAAAGATGGCCGTATTAGCCTTACCCTATTCCACGCAGCTAACGGCGGCATTATGGCTGAGCAAACTGTTAGCCGTATTAGCCATGACCACTTTGTATTGATGGGTGCTATTGGCTCACAAATTAAAGACATGCAGTGGATGCGGCAACATGCTGGTGATTACGATGTCACCCTTGAAGACTTCACCGAAGACTGGGGTGGTCTGTTACTCACTGGCCCTAAAGCTCGTGAAATTTTGCAACACATCTGTGAAGATGACCTATCAACCAGCGCCTTCCCATGGCTTGCTTGCCAAACTATTCAGTTAGATTCTGCGCCTGTTTTTGCTATGCGGGTATCTTACGCTGGGGAGTTGGGTTGGGAACTACACATGCCTGTTTGGCAACTTATTTCAATCTATGAGTCACTAATGGAGTTTGGTCAGCCCTTGGGTTTACGAGACTTTGGCACTCGCGCTTTTAACAGCATGCGTATGGAAAAAATGTATCGCGCCTATGGCACCGAATTTACTGAGGAAATTTCAGGTTTAGAGGCAGGTATGGGTCGTTTCTTAGATTTAAGCCGGGAGTTTATTGGCAGTACTAATATGCTACAGCGTCAAGCTAATGGTTTGTCTTTGCAATTGGCTTACCTGATATTTGATGACCAGGTACCTGCAGAATGTTTTGGTAACGAAGCAGTGTTTGCTAATGGTGACCATACGGGTATTATCACCGGGGGCGCCTATGGCTATCGAGTAGAAAAAAGTTTAGCCTTTGCCTACCTCAAGCCTGAACATTGTAATGCCGGCCAAGCCCTGACTGTAGAGACCTCTGTTGGCACACGACATTGCCATGTAGAACTTGACGCAGCGTATAACCCAAACAATAGTTTATTGCGCAGCTAGCCACTAATACCAATAAAAACAACACCGTGGGCTATTGCTAACCCACGGCTAACGAGAATATTATGAGCGACACCAAAGTATTGCCAGAAAAAGCCCGTATTGCCATCATTGGTGGGGGCATTATCGGCACCTCCGTTGCCTACCACCTAGCCAAGCGAGGTATTAAGGACGTAGTGCTGATAGAGCGTAAACAGCTTACTAGTGGCACCACATGGCACGCTGCAGGCCTAATAAGCCTTGCATGGGCCACACCTACCCTTACCAACCTAGCCAAGTACAGCCATGAGCTGTATGCCAGTTTAGAAGAAGAGACTGGCCAAGCCACTGGTTACAAACGTATTGGTAGTATCTCCTTAGCGCGAACAGAAGCGCGTTTAGAAGAAATTAAACGCACCTCGTCTATTTGTAAAGTGTTTGGTGTGGAATCAGAAATGATCGACAATACCCGCTTAGCAGAGCTTTACCCTGGTATTAATACCGAAGGGATTATAGGTGCGCTTTACACCCCTGGTGACGGCCAAACCAACCCCATCGACACCACCATGGCATTAGCCAAGGGTGCCAAGATGAAGGGCGTGGAGATTTTTGAAAATACGGTAATGGAAGAACTGCTCACCAAAGACAACGTCATTACCGGAATTCGCACTGACAAAGGCACCATGGAAGTTGATCAGGTGATTTTATGTGGCGGCATGTGGACTCGAGACCTTGCTAAAAAAGTTGGTGTGCAACTACCTTTATATGCCTGTGAACATTCCTACATCGTTACAGAAGAGATGGAAGGACTGACACAGCGTCCGGTATTGCGTGACTTTGATCGTGGCCTATATTTTAAAGAAGACGCTGGAAAAATGTTAGTTGGCTGGTTCGAAGACAACGCTATTGGACTCCCTATGGACAAAATAGCTGATGACTTTTGTTTTGGACAGTTTCCCTTAGACCAAGATCACGTAGAACCCTATCTTTTAAATGGCATGGAAACCTTTCCACAGTTGCAAGAAACAGGGATACGTACTTGGTTTAATGGCCCAGAAAGTTTCACTAACGACAACCTTCACTTGCTTGGCCCTACTCCGCAAATAGACAAACTCTTTATAGCTGCAGGCATGAACTCCAAAGGCATTGGTGCTGGTGGCGGCGTGGGTAAAATCATGGCTGACTGGATGATTGATGGCTTTCCGTCGGGTGACGTAAGCGAGTGTGATTTACGCCGCCATCACCCTGCCCAACAACATGACGAATATGTATCTGAACGCATCCCTGAGGCCTTAGGTCATAGTTATGCAATGCATTGGCCTTTTTACCAATACCAAACAGCACGTGACCAAATTCATTCACCCTTGCACCAAGAACTTACAGCGGCAGGCGCCTGCTTTGGTGAAGTGTGTGGCTATGAGCGCGCCAATTGGTTTGCCAACCCAGGCCAAGAAGCAAAGTACCAGTACAGCTACCAAAAACCAAATTGGTTTAACAACACCAAACAAGAGCATATGGCAATGCGTGAAAGTGTTGGCATTTACGATATGTCATCATTTGGTAAGTTTGAAGTCACAGGCCCTGCAGCCGGCAAAAACTTACAGTACATTTGCGCCGGCAATATCAATATTCCCGTAGGTAAGGTGGTGTACACCCACTTTCTTAATGCTCGCGGCGGTATCGAAGCCGATCTAACTGTTGCGCGCACTGGTGAAACAACGTACTGGGTGATTACGGGCATTAGCTCCCACTCAAGGGATTGGTGGCACCTGAACCATCGCCTAATCGACGATGTATTGTTGCAAGACATTAGTATGAATTTTGGCGCCATGGCTCTTCAAGGCCCTCACGCACGCGAGGTGTTGTCTAAAGTTACAGACACAGATTTAAGTAATGAAGCTTTCCCATTTGCTTCGGGTAAAGTCATGGAAGTGGCTGGGGTACGCATGTGGGTGCAGCGTTTAAGCTACGTTGGCGAACTGGGGTGGGAGTTGTTTATTCCTGCTCAGCACACCGCCACTGTATACCGTGCGTTATTTGAAGCGGGTAAGGCATTTGGCATACGCAATGTGGGCATGCATGCCGTTAATAGTGCCCGTATGGAAAAAGGTTTTGTGCATTGGGGCCATGATGTAGGCCCAGAAGACACTCTATTTGATGCTGGCCTTCAGTGGGCCGCCAAGCCAGAAGCGGGTGACTTTATAGGTATTAATGGCTTTAAAGAACAGCTTCAATCTAAAAAATCTACCCGCAGATTGGTGCAGTTTAAGCTTGATGATACTGAAGCAATGTTATTCCATAACGAGCCCATCGTCATGAATGATGAAATTGTTGGTTATCTATCCTCAGGCATGTATGGCCATGCCCTAGGCAGTGCTATTGGTATGGGCTATGTAAACGCTCCAGACTTATCTCCGATTCGCCTGTCAAAAGCAAAGTTTGAAATCGAAATTGCTCTTAAGCGCTACTCTGCTGAAGCCAGCTTGTACGGCTTCTACGACCCTAAAAGCCTGCGCCCAAAAGCGTAGACTTTAACCTGAGTTCACGGGATAGGTAGTTTATCTCCCCATGAACTCAGCTGTTACTTGGGCAATGACAGCACCAATTACATGACAATCTGCGTCATTAAACGTTAATGGTACTCGAAGATCTAGGGTTTTTTCCAAAGCCCTAAGGGTATTCGGTAAATGAGGCATGGGATCAATGTAGTGCCAGCTGTCATAACGGCTAGTGAACGCCTTAGGCTTATCATCGCCAAACCATTTAAGCTCTACGCCCTGAGCTGCACAGGCAGCAATAAAGCCAGGTATTTGCCCAAGGTCTAGGCCTATTGGGCGAAACTGAATTGAGCTCCCCACAAAAGACTCTCTGGCATCTCTCACAGGTATATTTAGCCCCTCAATCGCTGCAATGGTGCTATGCAAAATAGCATAACGGCTGTTCCAGCGTTGACAGTTTTTATCCAACCCTGGCAATTGGGCTAAACCTATAGCCGCACGTATGTTGTCCATGCGGCCAGACATATTGGCGCTGATTAAACGTATATTTTCAAACACCTCAGGTGATGGTGCTGCACCATGACGCTCATAAAGCATATAAGACCCAGAATGCATAATCAGGCGCGCCGCAATTTCTGCATCATCTGTGACCACTAGGCCACCCTCACCAGTATTCAGGTGTTTATAGGTTTGTAGGCTAAACGCTGCAACTTGACCAAAATTACCAGACTTTTTATCACCCCATGAACCACCCATAGTATGAGCACAATCTTCTAGTACTTGCAGGCCTAAGTCATTACACAAAGCCATCAGCCGGTCCATATCAGGAATATGCCCACGCATCAGTGATAACAACAAAATTTTAGCATTGCTGCTTTTTGCCTTAGCCTCTAGGTCCGCTAAATCTAAGTGATAGTTTTCATCAATTTCTACCAATACTGGTTTACCCCCAGCGGCATGAATAGCACCTGGAACTGGTGCTAATGTATACGCATTGGTGAGTACTTGGTCCCCTGATTGCAAACCCATAGCTCGCAGTGCAATATGTAACCCGTAACCACCGGAGGTGCACGCTAAACAGTATTTTCGGCCTTGGTACTGGGCAAAGTCCTGTTCTAACAAGGCCGCATCTGATAGTTCTTCACCCACTGTGTTGTAGCGGTGTAATCGACCTGAATCTAGTAATTCCATGACCCTTTTCTTTGCTGTTTCAGGAATGGGTTCTTGCTGGGTAAAGGCTTTATTAAATTGTATTTTAGACATCACTAAAGCTCATCATTGTAGACAGCTGGGTAACATCTCATACCCTATAAAGTAGCGCAAGGTTAACCTTACAGTAATCCGTAAAAACACACTAATGAGGTTAAATAAAAAGTAAACATATAAAAAGTGTTTTGCAAAAGCCAATACAGTTATGATTTCAATTTAAATAATAACCATCACATCATCCCACACTACAGAACAATGAGAGATTCGATTTAAATGATTAAAACTATAGTCCTCAGTTTAGTTGCTATAACATGCACTTTAGCCTTAGCTGCAGCAGGTGGGGCGTATTACTGGTATTCTAACGCTGATGTATTTGGCGCCCCAATGACTGCGTCACAGCAACAGGCCTACCGCCACTCAAAAAACTTTTTAGACACTCAATTTGTGAATACCGTTGAGACTAACTTAGATCAATCTTTTGGTCTTATGATGAGTTCATTATGGGATTATATAACTGTTCAAGAACTGGCTCCGGAGCGCAACATTGACGTTGTCAAAGTGGACGTGTCACAAGTCAACACTATCATTAATAAAACCCAACTTTTGTGGTTTGGTCATTCCTCGTTTCTACTGCAAACCGCCAACCAAACCTTGTTATTTGATCCAATATTTAGTGGCACAGCTGCACCCCACCCAACTCTTGGCAGCAAACGTTACAGTAAAAACCTGCCTATCGAACCAGCACAACTGCCCCCCATTGACGCGGTCATAATTTCTCATGATCATTACGACCATTTAGACTACCCCAGCATTATGAAGCTAGATGCCAAGGTTAAACATTACTACGTGCCCCTTGGCGTAGGGCAACACCTATTACACTGGGGCATTGCCCCAGAGCGCATTAGCGAAATGGACTGGTGGCAGGCTAAGGATTTAAATGATATCAAGCTGACGCTTACCCCTGCTCGCCACTTTTCTGGCAGGCGGCTGGGTAATAGCAACTCCACGCTATGGGGTGGGTGGATGATTGAGGCACCAGAGCAGCGGATATTTTTTAGCGGGGACAGCGGCTATGGCCCCCACTTTAAAGAAATTAGCCAACGTTTTGGCCCCATTGATATCGCTTTGTTAGATACTGGGCAATATAATTTTCGCTGGCAGGCCATTCATATGGTGCCTAAACAAAGCCTGCAAGCTGCAAAAGATTTAGGGGCCCGTATTGTAATGCCCGTGCACTGGGGCGCTTTTACCTTATCGTTACACCCTTGGGACGAACCTGCAGAACAAACAAAATTACTCGCACAACAGCAAAACCAAGCGTTTGTCATTCCACGAATAGGCGAATTAATGCAGCTGCTCCATGAACCTATAGTGAGGACTTCGTGGTGGCAAAAATACTAAAAAAAAAGCCCAGATAAACTGGGCAAAGTCACTCGGGAATAGGTCTTACACTCGTTAAGAATAGATCATAAATGTATTTTTGGTGGTCTTCTCAAAAAATAACTAATCGCTAAATACTGCATTCGTTAGTTTCACAGTGCAATTCAACATCAGCTGCTGTAATCGCACTCATGTTAAACATACCGCGGCCTGTAACCGACGGAATAACAATGTGAGCAGGCTTAGATAAACCGTGAACAAAGGGCCCAATAAGCAAGGCATCGGTTAAAGAACGAATAAGTCCTAAGGTAATGTTGGCTGTATCTAGGTTAGGCATGATCAGTAAGTTTGGCTGCCCCGTAAGTTTTGAATTGGGAAAAATAGTCTGACGCAGCTCTTCATTAAGGGCTGTGAATGAGTGCATTTCACCTTCAATTTCCTCGTTAGGGTAACGCTCGCGAAGTGTGGCAGAGGCCTGACGCATTTTGTTAGCCTGTGGGTCGCTGGATGTACCAAAATTAGAGTGAGATAACAGCGCCACTTTAGGTTTAATACCAAACTGGCGCACAAAGTTCATACTCGCTTCAGTGGAGGCCACAATCTCTTCTGCAGTTGGATCTACAGTTAAAAATGCATCTGCTAAGAACAATGGACCACTCGGCAATAATAATGCACATACGCTAGATATGTGTGTATCTGGTGTTTTGGGACCAAGCACTTGCAAAAGAGTTTTGAAGTGGGTATCAAAGCGCCCTACTTTGCCACAGATCATGCCATGGGCTTCATCTAAATCCACCATAACAGAAGCTAAAGCGGTACTATTATTGCGCATTTCTTGTTTGGCAGTTTCTACGGAGATCCCTTTGCGGGCAACTTTTTTGTGGTAATGCTGCCAATAGCGGTTATGCAGGTCACAATCTTTAGGGTCGAACACTTCTACATCTTCACCTAACTTAAAACGCAAGCTCAAACGATCAATAGACGCTTCCATCACGCTCTGGCGGCCAATAAGAATAGGTTTTGCTACGGCTTCATCCACCATAGCTTGCATGGACATAAGTACATCATCATTTTCGCCTTCTGCATAAACGATTCGGCGCTGCGGGCCTTGCTTCGCTTTTTCGATCATGGGCTGCATAAACAAGCCCGCCTGGTTTACATAACCTTGTAACTTAATACGGTAGGCGTCTAGGTCTTCAATAGGGCGAGTGGCTACACCACTTTCCATTGCTGCTTTAACGACAGCTAGTGGCACTTCTTCGATTAATCGTGGGTCAAAAGGCTTAGGGATGAGGTATTCAGAGCCAAACTTAAAGTTTTCACCAGGGTAGGCTGCGGCCACAACATCTGTCACTTCTTTACATGCTAGGTCTGCAATTGCTCTAACACAGGCGTGCTTCATCGCTTCGTTAATTGTAGTGGCACCACAGTCTAATGCACCACGGAAGATAAATGGAAAGCACAATACGTTGTTTACTTGGTTAGGGAAGTCAGAACGTCCAGTGGCAACTATGGCGTCGGGGCGAACTGCCATAGCCAGTTCAGGCATAATTTCTGGTGTAGGGTTTGCCATCGCCAAAATAAGTGGCTTTGGCGCCATACTTTTCACCATGTCTTGAGTTAACACACCAGGGGCAGATAAGCCCAAAAATAGGTCTGCATCAACCATAGCGTCAGCTAAGGTACGGTCTTCTGTTTCTCTTGCATAGTTTTCCTTCCAAGGGTTCATTCCATGCCCTCGGCCTTTATAGATCACTCCTGAGCGATCTATTAAGGTAACTTGGTCTAACGGCAAGCCCATACTCACAAGCAAGTCTAAACAGGCAATGCTGGCGGCACCAGAACCTGACCCCACTACTTTAATGTCTTGTATATTTTTTCCTACTACTCTCAAGCCATTATAAACTGCAGCTGCAGCCACAATTGCGGTGCCGTGCTGATCATCATGGAAAACTGGGATATTCATCCGTTCACGTAGTTGTTTTTCTACTAGAAAGCATTCTGGCGCTTTAATATCTTCTAAGTTAATCGCACCAAAAGTAGGTTCTAACGAAGCAATAATATCCACTAGCTTATCAACTTCATTTTCTTGAATTTCAATGTCGAACACGTCGATATTAGCAAATTTTTTAAATAGCACTGCTTTGCCTTCCATGACAGGTTTAGATGCCAATGGGCCAATATTACCTAACCCCAGTACTGCTGTGCCATTAGTAATTACACCTACTAGGTTGCCACGGGCGGTGACTGCTGCCGCCATATCTTCATTTTCTACTATTGCTTCACAAGCATATGCCACACCAGGAGAATAAGCGCGCGCAAGGTCACGTTTATTAGCCAGCGGTTTTGTGGGTTGAATACACAATTTACCGGGTGTTGGGTGAGTGTGATAGCGCATTGCGCTATCCTTGAGAGACTCAGGCATGAATTTTTCCTTGGCAGTGGTTAGTTAAGGGGTAGTGGCACTAACGTCATTACTTAGTGTCAACGTTACGTATTAACAGGCGCGGTACAATAACGCGTTAAGAGTGAAACGGATAGTTATAATGCCATTTAATTTTGTGTAGTAATACTACATTAAATCTAAAATTAATGCTAATTTATACTATTATAACTAAATATTGGTAAATTATTTACAGAAATGAGGCTGCATCGAATTAGCCAAAAAAACTATGCTGTTGCTCGCGTTACTGAGGCTGAAATTAAATGTCCCTAGCCATGCCATAAAAATCTTTATTAGGCTGTATAGAGGCGAAGCTAACCATACGGTTACTGAGCCCAAAAAAGGCTGTAATTGCGGCGATATCCCACATATCTTCATCACTGAAACCAAAACTTTTTAATATAACAAAGTCTTCCTCACTGGTTGCTTGAGCATTATTAGATATTTTTAGTGCAAAAGTAAGCATGGCTTTTTGCCGTGGAGAAATGTCAGCTTTTAGGTAATTTACTGCAACCTGATCTGCGATCAAGGCATCTTTCGCCCGTATACGTAATATCGCCCCGTGGGCTACGACACAATACAAACAACCATTATCATTAGATGTGGTAACAATAATCATTTCTCGTTCAGCTTGGCTTAAACCACTTTCTTTAAGCATTAATGCATCATGGTAAGCCATGAATGCCCTCAGCTCGTCTGGCCGGTGAGCCATGGCCAAAAACACGTTGGGTACAAAACCTGCTTTTTCTTGCACTTCTAATACCCGGCTTTTAATGTCTGCAGGCAGATCTTCAAGCTTAGGCACAGGATAGCGGCTAATAGTATTCATGTTTTATCCCTTAGTTAGGCGTTTACATTAACCACAAAACGGCCCCGGGTGCGGCCATCAATTTGGCCTTGGGCAGTTTCTAAAGCTTGAGATAGGGTAATCTCTGTCATCATGGCTTCTAGGTGTGTGGGGTTTAAATC
>Ga0209384_1000068_pt1 | contig 72030 bp, 72 predicted proteins | sample CoawatmetaG05DNA_FD_187511 | JGI IMG/M metagenome (GOLD analysis project Ga0209384, IMG submission 187511) | Marine microbial communities from the West Antarctic Peninsula - Coastal water metaG058-DNA (SPAdes) (version 2) | ecosystem: Environmental > Aquatic > Marine > Coastal ... | reverse complement strand
CAATTGATGCTGCTGAATGGTGTTGTCCTAAGCCGGATATGACATTTGGTTTCCAGAAAGTTCTAAAACATTACTACCTACAAGGTCTTCACCAAGTAGTAGTAAATGCTGACTTCTATATTACAGGCTCTAAGTACAACAAGATGTCTGCTTTAGAGAAAAAAGCTTTAGAAGTTGCTGCAAATGCATCTCTATCAAAATCAATGAGTTACAGAATATACGAAAACGGAAAAGCTCTACACGAGCTAACTACGAAGCATGGTGTTATTTTACATGACACTCCTGCTGACTACTTCCCAGCGTATATGGCTGCAGCAAAAGCAGCTTTAGAAAAAAATGCGGCGAAGAACCCGTTCTTTGCTAAAGTTTGGCAGTCTCAAAAAGACTTTGCTGATATCGCTGTACCTTTTTGGTCTGGATCTCAAATGTCAAATGCTAAGCTAGGAATGGCTCACGCAGCAACATTAAAGTAGTATTTAGATAAAAGATAATTACAATTGAAGCGGGCTTAACGGTCCGCTTCTTTTTTTTAAAGAAATTATTTATGCCAAGAAACCACAATTCAACAAAACCTAAAAAATCAATCAAGCCTATGAAGCTTGATATTTCAGATGAGATGATCGCTGAAAGAAGAGGTGGTTCAGGACCAATGCCAAGAAATATGCCTAAATGGATGGCATTAACTATTACAAAAATTGATTTAACCAATAAACGGATAGGCAATGTAGTTTGCTGGCTAGTGATACCCTTAACTTTTGCTATGGTTTATGAAGTTTTAGCACGTAAACTTTTTAATGCTCCAACAATGTGGGCATATGACATGAGTAGATTTTTATATGGAGCTTTGTTTATGTTAGGTGCTGGTTATGCACTATCAAAAGGTGTTCATATAAGAGCAGACTTTTTATACAGAAATTTTAAAACTAAAACTCAAGGTAAAATTGATTTTTGGTTATATTTGATATTTTATTTTCCAGGACTAAGTGTATTTCTTTATATGTCGACGATTTTTTTACAAGAATCTATCATGAGAGGTGAGAAGGGAATGGACACAGCATGGATGCCTTTTATGTGGCCAATCAAATCATGTTTATGGTTAGGAATAGTATTTTTAATTATTCAAGGAATTTCAGAGTTATTTAAAAGTTATTGGGCAGCTACCAAAGGTAAGTGGCCAGGGGGAGAAAACTAATGTTAGCAGAATTCATGGACCCAGCTATCTTAGGTTTTATTCTTATTGGTGTAATGCTATTTTCTATATTTGTAGGTTTTCCAATTTCATTTACTTTAATATTTTTAGGTTTTTTCTTTGGGTACCTAGGATTTGGTAAACTAGTATTTTATTTAATGACATTGCAGTTCTCAATGGTCATGACAGAACAAACGCTTGCAGCAGTTCCCCTTTTTGTTTTTATGGGAATTATGATGGAGCAAGCTGGATTAATGGAAAGATTGTTCTCAGCATTTCAATTAATGCTAGCTAAAGTAAGAGGCTCTTTATATTACGCAGTATTATTTGTTTCAGTTGTTTTTGCAGCAGCTACAGGAATTGTTGGAGCATCAGTTACAATTTTAGGAATTATGGCTGCAAAATCCATGAACAAATCAGGATATAATGTTCGATTAGCAGCAGGAACAATTACAGCAGGTGGAACTTTAGGGATATTAATTCCACCAAGTATTATGCTTGTTGTTATGGGTCCTATTATGGAAATACCTGTTACAGATTTATTTGCTGCAGCAATTATTCCTGGAATATTATTAGCAACGCTTTATGCGGCGTACACAACTATTAGATGTTGGATTGACCCTAGTTTAGGACCTGTATTACCAAAAAGATTAAGAGCAACTAGTATGACCGCTGTTTGGAAAGAGTTCTTTATTGGATTAGTTCCTCCTGCAGCTTTAGTGTTTGCTTCACTTGGAAGTATTTTATTTGGATTTGCTACACCAACAGAAGCGGCTGGTTGTGGTGCAATGGGATCTTTATTATTAGCTTTAGCATATAGAAAATTAACATTTGGAAGACTACAAGAAGCTTTAGTTAAAACTTTAGAAATTTCTGCATTAATAATGGTTTTAGTTGCGGCATCAAACTTTTTTGGTGCAGTGTTTTCAAGACTGGGAACGCCAATGCTTTTAACTGATTTCTTACTAGGTTTAGAAATGAACAGATACTTAATCCTTGCAATGATTATGGTTATGATTTTTCTTTTAGGATGGCCTTTAGAATGGGTACCAATTGTTATGATTATAGTGCCAATTATATTGCCTTTAGTAGAAGCACTTGGTTTCAATTTAACTTGGTTTGCAATACTTGTTGCAGTTAATCTCCAGACCGCCTGGCTCTCACCACCGGTTGCTTTGTCAGCTTATTTCTTAAAAGGTGTAGTTCCAGAATGGGATTTAAAAGATATTTATCACGGGATGATGCAGTTCATGGTTATTCAAGTTATTGGTTTAATTTTAATTATAGCATTTCCTCAGATTGCTTTATGGTTACCAAGCTATCTATATGGACAGTAGAACTTATTAGTTTATTATAGTTTTAGTGAATCAAATCAAATCAAAAAATACTCTAATTAATTTTGAACTAGTTGCGGTTAATCCAAACGATAAAAATTGGAATTGGAAAGATTTATTTTATTTTTGGGCAAACAATATCCAAAGTCTGATTGCCTTTTCTTTAATTGCTTCACTTTATTTAGTTTATGAATTAAATGTTTTTGTAGTTTTAACTGGAAGTTTAATTGCTTCAATATTTGTTTATTTCTTTGCAAATTTAATTGGTAAACCATCTCAAAAATATGGACTTCCTTTTTCAGTAATCCTAAGAACCTCGATTGGAATAAAAGGAGCTAAATATTTTGCTCTATTAAGAGGACTGGTTGGAATTTTCATGTTTGGAATTCAAACATATTTTTTATCAAAACTTTTTAGCTACTTAATTAGAATAACATTATATTCTATTGAAAATTCACTCCTAGATCAGGATATATTTTTAGTATTTGTTTTTGGTTTAAATTTAATTGATTGGATAGCATTTATTTTTGCAATTTTATTACAAGCTTTTTTATTTAGTAAAAGCCATCAGTTTAATAGGCTTATAATTAAAGTTTCTGCGATTACCGTTTATTCAGGAATGCTTATATTTTTTTTAACAGTCTTTCTTTACGATGTTAAGGTTACATCTGCTGCATTTGTTGATATTTTTTCAATACAAAATGTTTTAAATAGTAATAATATTGCACCATTAATTGCTGTGGCAGCAACTTTATTTGCTTATTTTTCGGTAGTTATAGTCAACTACGGTGACTTTAGTAGATATGTAAAAAATGAGAATGAATTAAAAAAAGGAAACTTAAGCTTAATATTAAATTTGATAATCTTTTCCTTCTTTGCAGTTTTTATAGTAATTGGATCAGATATTTTTCTTAACAAAAATTTAGAACTCATGGAAAGAATTTTAACAAACCCTACGGATATTATTGGGAAAATTGATAATTCTGAATTAACTGTGATTGTCTTATTTTTTATTGTTTTTGCATCTGCATCAACAAATTTAATAGCAAATTATGTTCCAGCTCAAAACTCATTGCTAAATTTTTTTCCGCAAACACTTAATTTAAAAAAATCTGCTATTGTTATTACTATTATTGGTTTTATTGTTGGTATACTTTGGTTGCCATTATTAAGCCAAATTGGAATATTAGCATTTGTAGATACTCTTGGTTCTTTTTTTGGGCCATTGTTTGGTGTTATGGTTGTTGATTATTATTTATTAAAAAAAACCAACTTAAATAACAATGAGATTTTTTCCTTAGACGAGAAGGGTATGTATTTTTATTCTAATGGCTGGCATTTAAAAGCGATCTACTCATTAGTTTTAGGTTTTATTTTTGCAGCCTCAACAATCTGGAATGAAAGTTTAATGAGCTTCCATTCTTATTCTTGGATCATCGGAGCATTGGTATCATCTTTGACTTATTATCTTTTAACTAGTAAATAAACCTATGCATCAGTTTGATTTAAATAATAGAACAGCAATTATCACAGGTGGAGCCCAAGGTTTTGGTCTTGATATAGCAAAGAGATTTTTAAATTCAGGTGTTAAAACTATTATTTGGGATATAGATGAAAATGAACTTAAAAAAGCAACACAAGAGATAAACAATCCAAATTTGTCTTATAATGTTGTTGATGTGTCTAATTATAAAAATGTTAAAGAAACCGTCGAAGAAATAATAAAATCTACTAATATTGATATTTTAATTAATAATGCAGGTATTACTGGCTCGACATCCTCTCTATGGGATTATGATGTTGATGAGTGGAATAAAATAGTACAAATAAATTTAATGGGTACTTTCAATTGTTGCAAGTGTGTTGTGCCCAATATGATTAAAAATAATTACGGTAGAATTATCAATGTTGCATCTGTAGCTGGCAAAGATGGAAACGCTAATGCTAGTGCTTACAGTTCAGCTAAAGCAGGAGCAATTGGCTTAACTAAATCTTTAGGTAAAGAACTAGCTGATAAAAACATAGCTGTTAACGCTGTTACCCCAGCTGGTGCAAAAACAAGAATTCTTGATCAAATGTCAAAAGAACATGTTGCCAGAATGCTTTCTAAGGTTCCTAGAGGTAGATTTTTGGAGATAGAAGAATTTACTTCATTAATTTGTTGGCTAGCATCAGAAGAAAACTCATTTTCAACAGCAGCTGTTTTTGATATTAGTGGTGGTCGATCTACTTACTAACTAACGCTCTAGATTCTACATCAAGATACTTACTTTCTTTAGAAATAACTGGTGCTAATAGAATTATGGACCAATATATCAATAAAACAAATATAGAAATTAATTTCATGATATTTATATAGTAGCCAATATTGATAATTTAATGCTTAAAGTGTGTTCAAATATTGTTTTAAAGTTTAATTTAGATATACCCTCAGTTTGATGAAATTTTTTTTAATATTATTAGGATGTTTACTTTTAATAACAAAATCTTTGTTAGCTGAAAATGTCAATGTTTTTGATTTTACTAACGATGAGTTTAGCACTTTAAAAGTTAAAAAAGTTAAAGGAGAGACTAGCTGGACACTTGGATCTAATGAAAATGGCAACTTTATTAGAGCAGAAGCCGAAGGTGTTGGGTCAGGCCTAGGTAAAGAAATTAAAATTGATCTAAATAAAACACCTTTTATTAATATTACATGGAAAGTTGAAAAAGATTTATCTGGCATTATAGAAACTAGTAAAAAGGGGCATGATTATGCTGCTAGAGTTTTTGTGATAAAGAAAACTGGTTCTACACCATTATCTAATAGAGCAATTAATTATGTTTTTTCTAGTAATAATGATGTTGGAAAAAATTGGCCAAGCCCATATACAAAAAAATCTATTGATTATGTTCTCTCAACTACAAAAGATAACAAAAATACATGGGTTACTGTTAAAGCAAATGTGAAAAAAGATTTTGAGAAACTTCATGAAATTGATGTAACAGAAATTTCAGGTATTGCTATAATGACTGATACAGATAATTCTAAATTAAAAGCTATATCTTATTATCAAGATATTTATTTTTCTGCAGAATAAGATTATTTAAATACTTTTTTAAGACCAATACTTAAAAAAGATAAAAGTACAGCCACAATTACATCTTCAATGGGTGCAGCACTAGGGACCAAAAAATTCCAGGCAATTACACCTAAAAGCCAAATAATATAAACTTTCATTGTCATATTATATCTTAGTTTGATGTTAAAAATATTTATTTTTGATAATATAAATTCATGCATGAAAATTTTTTTCACAATATAAAGGTTTATTATGAAGACACTGATGCTGGTGGTATTGTTTATTATGCAAATTATTTAAAGTTTCTTGAAAGAGCAAGAACAGAAGCATTGTTTACAATCGGGTTTAATAATAAAAAAATTAAAGAAAATTATGGAGCCTTAATTGTTGTTAAATCTTGCAACATTGAGTACAAAAAACCATCTTATCTTGAAGATGAGCTAAAAATTAGATCCTTTGTTAAATCTGTTACAAAGACTTCTTTTTTTATGTCACAATTTATTTCTAGAGATGATGAATTAATTGTTGAGGCAAAAGTGCATTTAGTTTTTGTAGATGAAAATGGAAAACCTATAAAAGTTCCAGAAGCTATTTTTAAAGATTTTAAACCCTATTTTTGCGATAGTATAAAAATTAAATAATTTTCTTAGCTTTTTTCAGTAAGCTTACCATTTTTTGTGTATTAATTATTTTTCTATTAACATTCCTTGGGCTAGGGTGATAACTGGGAATTAGGATTTTATTATCAGGCAATATATATTTTGCACCATGTGTGAAGGTTAATTTTTTGTTAAATGTATAATTTTTTTTATAGAACTTTATACAATTATCAAATGAAACCTTACCAAGGGCCATAATGACTTTTAAATTTTTTAACAACAACAGTTCATTTTTAAAAAAAGTTGAACAGTTAGATAATTCATCATTTAAAGGTTTATCTTCTGGTGGGACACATTTTAGAATATTTGTAATATAAGTTTTATTTAATTTTAACCCATCACCAATATGAGTAGAGGTTGATATGTTTGTTATGTTAGCTTTAAATAAACAGTTAAAAAGGAAATCTCCCGATTTATCTCCAGTGAAAGCTCTACCCGTCCTAGTTCCTCCGTGTGCTGCTGGCGCGAGACCTACAATTAATAGTTTAGCATTAATATCACCAAATCCTGCGACTGGTTTAGCCCAATAAGTTTCGTTTATATTTTGTTTTCTTTTCTCTATAGAGATTTTTTTACTAAATTTAATTAACCTAGGACAACTTTTGCATTTAACTATTGAATTATTTAATTTTTTGAATTTTATACTCATATATGAAACTTATAAAATTTTTTTTGTTAATACTTTTATCTTTCAATATTTCAATAAAAGCAAATTCAAATGATAAAATAAAAAGTTTATTAAAAGAAAGTGAAAAATTAATATTTATAAGACATGCAGTTGCACCTGGTGGAGGTGATCCTGTAGATTTTGATATATTAAGATGTGAAACCCAAAGAAATTTAAGCATAGAGGGTATTGAACAATCTAAAAATATTGGGAAGTTTTTTTCAGAAAACAATATTAAAATTGATAAGGTGCTATCAAGTGAGTGGTGTAGATGTAAACAAACAGCACAATATGCTTTTAACCAATATGAGACAAAAAGTTTTTTAAATTCATTTTTCAGTGAAAAATTTGCAAGCAATAAGAACAAACAAATAAATGATTTAAAAAAATATATTAATGAATGGAGTGGTGATAATAATTTAGTGTTAGTTACACATTATGTAATAATTCAAGAAATACTAAATATTACATCTTCTTCTGGAGAGTTAATCGTTACAGATAAAAATTTCAATGTTCTTGCTCGACAAAATTTTTAAAAAAATATAAACTAATTAAATGTCATCAAAAAAAGCAATGAAGTTAGCTCAAAAGCAAGCTTACGCTAAACATAGAAGCAATATAACTAATAGTAGATTTGGTTCAAAAAAAATAAATTTTACAAGTAAAGTTAATAAGAAAAGTAAAAAATCTTAACTTTCTTTTACAAAAACTTCCACTTTATCACACGTTGAAATTTTCGAAATACCCTCATCTCCATTTATTACTGTTTTAATTTTAATTAATGGTTTATTTTTCTCAAAGACTAATTGGGTGTAAAATTGTGGATAACCAATTTTGTCTGTTAGTATTAAGCTTTCATATTCATAGATAAATCTTTCTACTATATTTTCCTGTTTAACACTAAGGTCAGTAGTTCTATATTTTTTAAAAGTCTTACTGTCATAAATATAATTTCTCTTCATTAAAGACTTTTCAAAATCTAAAATATATTCATTTTTAATAAAACCATCCTTTAAATTCTTGCAACCAGTTAAATGCATTATTTCAGAAAAAACAAACGTCTGAAAATTTACAAATAGGATTGTAAAGATTGTGAAAAAAAGTGTTTTTTTATTTTTTTTCATGTTTGTCTGCGTAAAAAAGTGCAATTAATAAAATTGCTGTCCAAATTATCCCTATAAAAGCTTTTGGTCCAGTTTCCGCACTCCATAAATTCAAGACTAATGCTCCAAAGATTAATCCTGCAACATAAATTAGTATAGCTAAAGTAGATTTACTCATTATTTAAATTTTTTTTATAAAGTGAAATTCCATTTACAACTTTATGATTATACGATTCTTTAAAACTTTCTAATTGCCAGCCACTTAGTCGTGTCTGAATACTTATTATATTTGACTTTTTCCACTCTTCTGATGTTTTTTCCAATTTCCATATCCTTTTTTCCTCATTACTTCTCGCACAACCATAACAATATCCAGTTTGAGGATCTGTTTTGCATATACTTATACATGGAGAAATAATCATTTTTTTAAATTATTACTAAATATAATTGATTATTAATATATTTCATTATTATTGTCATTGGACAAATAGAAACTATCCTATATAAAGCCACAAGAATTGTGGGCGAATGGCGGAATTGGTAGACGCGCTGGTCTTAGGAACCAGTATTGAAAGATGTGAAGGTTCGAGTCCTTTTTCGCCTACCAACAAGTTTAAAAGATTATGAAAGTTACAGTAGAAAATAAAAAAGGTTTAAATAAAGACATTAAAGTTTTCATAGATAAAAAAACTATGAATTCTTATATGGATGAAAAATATGAAGAAATTAAAAAGACTGTTAACTTAAAAGGTTTTAGACCAGGGAAGGTGCCTAAGGAAGTTTTAAAAAGACAATTTGGTCAAGCAATTTTTAGTGAAGTACTTGATAAAGTTCTTAAAGACACTTCAGTTAAAGCTTTAGAGGATAATAAAATTAAGCCAGCCGGACAACCTAAGCTCGATCTTAAAACCTATGGCGAAGATAAAGATCTAGAATATGTAATGTCGGTAACGGAGCTTCCAAAAGTAGAACTAAAATCTGTTGAAAATATTAAATTTGATGAATATTCAGTTAAAATTGACACAAACGAAACAGACAAAAGAATTAAAGAAATAGCTAAAAGTCAGAACAATTTTAAGGAAGTAGCAGCCGATGTTAAGGCAGTAGAAGAAAATTTAGTTATTTTTGACTACAAAGCAACAATTGATGGAAAAGATTTTACGGGTGGTGAAGGAAAAAATACTCAATTAATTCTAGGTAAGGACTTATTTATTAAAGGCTTTGATAAGCAACTGACTGGCGTTAAGAAAAATGATGAAAAATCTGTTGATGTTACTCTGCCTGAAAATTATCCACAAAAAGAATATGCAAATAAGAAAGCTAATTTTATATGTAAGATTATAGAAGTAAAAAAATCAGAAGAGGTAAAAATTGATGATGACTTTGCAAAAAATTTAGGTGCAAAAGATCTTGCTGATTTAAAGGTATTAGTTAGCAAACAAATTAACGATGAATACAAAAATTCTCTAGATAAATTAGCTAAAACTCAAATCTTGAAAGAAATTGAAAACTTTAAAGTGGATGAAATTCCAGAAAACTTAATTGAAGAAGAGGTTAAAATTTTATCCCAAGGCATGACTGAAGAAGATTCTAAAAAAAGTAGAAAAAATTTTGAAGAAATTGCTAAAAAAAGAATTAAAGTTGGGTTAATCCTAAATGAATTTGGTGAACAAAATAAAATCAAAGTAACTGAACAAGAAGTTCAAGCAGAAGTTCAAAAACAGCTTAGAATGATGCCTGGCCAAGAAAAGATGGTTATGGAATTTTATCAAAAAAATCCTTCAGCATTAGCCAGTTTAAGAGGAACTGTGTATGAGGAAAAAATTATTGATCTAATCAAAACTAAAGCGAAACCATCTAAAAAAGAAATTAGCAAAGAAGAAGCAGAAAAAATTTTAAAAGAACATCAAAAACAAGATCATAATCATGAACATGAGCACAATCATGACCATGATGATCCTGAGGAAAAAAAAGCTTCAAAATCTGCTAAAATTGAAAAGAAACCAGAACCCTCAGCATCTAAAAAACCCTCAGCAAAAAAAGTTAGTAAAAAGTAATCACAAGTTGTATAAGGAAGAGAATCAACTTATGACAACAAACTTATTAGATCAAATGAATACTCTAGTACCAATGGTTGTTGAACAATCAAATAAAGGTGAGAGAGCTTATGATATTTATTCAAGACTTCTTAAAGAGAGAATCATTTTTTTAGTAGGTCCAATAAATGACAACGTAGCATCTTTAGTTACAGCTCAACTTTTGTTTTTAGAGTCTGAAGATCCAAAAAAAGAAATTAATTTATATATTAATAGTCCTGGAGGGTTAGTAACAGCGGGTCTTGGAATTTATGATACTATGCAATACATCAAGCCAGATGTTTCAACTTTATGCATTGGTCAAGCTGCATCAATGGGTTCATTTTTATTAGCTGCAGGTAAAAAAGGTAAAAGATTTTCTTTGCCAAATTCTAGAATTATGGTTCACCAACCTTCTGCTGGTTTTCAGGGGCAAGCAACTGATATTGAGATCCATGCCAATGAAGTTATGGATTTAAAAAAAAGACTTAATGAAATTTACTCAAAACATACTGGAAAATCAGTTGATGATGTGAAGAAAGCACTAGAACGTGATAACTTTATGAAGCCAGATACTGCAAAAGAGTTTGGTTTGATTGACGCAGTAGTCGAAAATAGATCTTAATACACTACATCTTGACAGCTCTGTAAACTGATACTTGATTAGTATGAGTCATCTATATTAAAGTATCTTAATTGATTCGTTTATATATTTATGACAACAAATAATAAAAATATTCTTTACTGTTCTTTTTGTGGAAAGAGCCAACATGAAGTTAGAAAGCTTATTGCAGGTCCAACAGTATTTATATGCGATGAATGTGTTGAACTCTGCATGGATATCATCAAAGAAGAAAGCAAAGACACATTTGTTAAGCATCAAGATGGATTACCACCACCAAAAGAAATTTGTGCTGTATTAGATGATTACGTTATTGGACAACCTCATGCAAAAAAAGTTTTATCAGTTGCTGTTCATAATCATTATAAAAGACTTAATTACGAGAGCAAAACAAGTAAAACAGTTGAACTTTCAAAATCAAATATTCTTTTAGTTGGTCCAACTGGTTGTGGAAAAACTTTATTAGCTCAAACATTAGCAAGAATTCTTGACGTTCCATTTACAATGGCAGATGCAACAACTTTAACTGAAGCAGGTTATGTTGGTGAAGATGTTGAAAATATAATTTTAAAATTATTACAAGCTGCTGATTACAACGTTGAAAAAGCACAACGTGGAATTGTATATATAGATGAAGTTGATAAGATTAGCAGAAAGTCAGAAAACCCTTCTATTACAAGAGATGTATCTGGTGAGGGTGTACAACAAGCACTATTAAAAATTATGGAAGGGACGGTAGCAAGTGTTCCACCTCAAGGAGGAAGAAAGCATCCACAACAAGAATTTTTACAAGTAGATACTACAAACATTTTATTTATTTGTGGGGGAGCATTCGCTGGCTTAGATAAAATAATATCTCAAAGAGATAAAGGTACATCAATAGGATTTGGTGCAAATGTTAAAAAAACAGATGATAAAAAAACAGGTGAATGGATGAAAACTTTAGAACCTGAGGATTTGTTAAAGTATGGCTTAATCCCAGAATTTATTGGCAGACTTCCAATGATAGCAACCTTAGAAGATCTTGATGAAAAAACTTTAGTTAAAATATTACAAGAACCAAAAAACTCACTAATTAAACAATACCAAGAATTATTTAAACTAGATGGAGCCAAGTTAAGCTTTAAAGAAAATGCGATTAAAGAGATTGCACAAAAAGCAATTAACAAGAAAACTGGGGCTAGAGGCCTTAGATCAATCTTAGAAAATATTTTATTAAAAACAATGTACGATCTTCCAAGTCAAGATAATGTAGAGGAAGTTATTGTAGACGCTAGTGCGGCCAAAGGACTATCTCAACCAATCATAGTTCATTCAAAAAATAGCAGTAAAACTAAGACTGACAAAACTTCAGCTGCTTAATTTCACGTTAATAAGTAATAAATAGCTATTGCAATATCATATTTAATATCCATATCTAGAGTATGGATGTTAAAATTGAACGACCTTTATTACCGTTAAGAGACATTGTTGTATTTCCAAATATGGTTATTCCCTTATTTGTAGGCAGAGATAAATCTATTGCAGCCTTAAATGAAGTTATGAAAAAGGACAAAAAAATTGTTTTAGTTACGCAAAAAAATTCAGAAATAGACGATCCCAAAAAAACTGATGTTTTTATGTATGGTTGTGAAGGTAATATTTTACAATTACTAAAACTACCAGATGGCACAGTAAAAGTTTTAGTTGAAGGAAGTAAAAGAGTAAAAATCTTAGATTTTAAAGATAATGAGAAATTTATTATTTGTGAATATGCTCATCAACATGATGTAGTTACTAAAGATGAAGACTTAATTCCTTTAGCAATGACTGCTGTAAGAAGACTTGAAAAGCTAACTTCAATTAATAAAAAAATATCAAGTGAAACAATTAATAATATTAAAAAATTAACTAACGCATCACATATCGCTGATAATATTGCGTCTCACCTAACGGCTACTATTTCAGAGAAACAACAAATTTTTGAAACTATAGATGTTAAGAAAAGACTTAATTCTATAATTAAAATAATGGAAAATGAAACTAGCATTATAGGAGTTGAAAAAAGAATTAGAGGCAGAGTAAAAACTCAAATGGAAAAAACTCAAAGAGAATATTATTTAAATGAGCAACTTAAAGCTATCCAAAAGGAATTAGGCGAAATTGAAGATGGAAAAGATGAGACATCAAGTTTAAATAAATTAATTATTAAAGCAAAAATGCCAAAAGATGTTGAGAAGAAATGTATGGCTGAGCTTAAAAAATTAAAAAATATGAGTCCAATGTCTGCTGAGGCTACTGTTGTGAGAAATTACCTTGATTGGATGACAGATCTACCTTGGTATAAAAAAGATCAGGTTGATATTGACCTTAAGAAGGCGCTCGCAGTTCTTGATGCTGATCATTTTGGTTTAGAAAAAGTTAAAGAAAGAATTATTGAATTTTTAGCAGTCCAAAAAAGAATGGAAAAAATTAAAGGGCCGATTTTATGCTTAGTTGGTCCTCCAGGTGTTGGTAAAACATCATTGGGAAAATCTATTGCGAAAGCTACTAATAGAGAATTTGTAAGAGTTTCTGTTGGTGGTATGAGAGATGAAGCTGAAATAAGAGGTCATAGAAGAACTTATATTGGTTCTTTACCTGGTAAAATTATTCAAATGATGAAAAAAGCAGGTACAAAAAATCCACTGATTCTTCTTGATGAAATAGACAAAATTGGAAATGATTATAGAGGTGATCCATCTTCTGCTTTATTAGAAGCATTAGATCCAGAACAAAATTCTACATTTAATGATCATTATTTAGAAGTTGATTATGACTTGTCTGACGTTATGTTTGTAACTACAGCTAATACTTTGAATATTCTACCACCATTATTAGATAGAATGGAGGTAATTAGATTGGCTGGTTACACAGAAGATGAAAAAATTAATATTGCAAATAAATATCTACTTCCTAAGCAAGTTAAAGATAATGGAGTTAAAGAAAAAGAAATGACTTTATCTGAGGATATCATTAAAGAAATTATCCAAAGTTACACAAAAGAGTCTGGTGTAAGAAATTTAGAAAGAGAAATTTCAAAAATAGCTAGGAAAGTTGTTAAGAAAGTGGTTTCTGGTGAAGAGAAAGAAGTTAAAATTAATTTAAAAAATTTACCTGATTATTTAGGAATCCAAAAATTTAAATTTGGTGAACTTGAAAGTGAAGACAAAATTGGTGTTGTTACAGGTTTGGCATGGACTGAATATGGTGGAGAAATTCTTAAAATTGAAACTGTTATAATGCCAGGAAAAGGGCGAATGCAAATTACAGGAAAATTAGGTGAAGTAATGCAAGAATCAATCAAAGCTGCAAAATCTTTCATTAGATCGAAAAGTTTAGACTATGGAATTATTCCTCCTTTGTTTGAAAAAAAAGATTTTCATATTCACGTTCCAGAAGGAGCAACACCTAAAGACGGACCATCAGCAGGTATTGGAATGGTTACTTCAATAGTTTCTGCAATCACTAATAACCCTGTCAGAAGAGATGTTGCAATGACAGGTGAAGTTACTTTAACAGGTCAAGTATTACCAATTGGTGGATTAAAAGAAAAACTATTAGCAGCACATAGAGCTGGAATAAAACAAGTTATAATTCCCAAAGAAAATGAAAAAGATCTTGTAGATATGCCTAAGAAGATTATCGATGATATAAAAATTACTCCAGTTGAGCATGCTGATGAAGTATTAAAAATAGCATTAACTAAAGAATTAAAAAGAGTTGAGTGGGTTGAGGTTGAGAAAATTTCTCAATCTAATGATAAATCTCAAGCAAGTATTCAATAATTACCAATTTACATCCTTTTCTGTTTAATATCTGTTTTGACTTTCATAAATAATTGTTATAACTAAACGATAATTTTGGTTAAGGGTGGTTAGCTCAGCTGGTAGAGCATCTCGTTTACACCGAGGGGGTCAAAGGTTCGAGTCCTTTACTACCCACCAAAACTAGTAAAAGTGGGGGTGTAGCTCAGTTGGTTAGAGCGATCGCCTGTCACGCGATAGGTCGAGGGTTCGAGTCCCTTCACTCCCGCCACTTTTCTTAATATTCCATGTGAATATTGACAAAATTGTTCTTTATGTAGACTTCAACATATCAAAAAAACTGCTATATAGATTTCATGCTTTCAGAGTTTTTATTAGATTATCTACCAATAATTATATTTTTGGTTATTGCACTAGGTTTGAGTTGTGCTTTTGTTGTTGTGAACTTAATACTCTCACCTAAGCATCCAGATCCTGAAAAATTATCTGCATACGAATGTGGTTTTGAACCTTTTGAAGATTCTAGAATGGAATTTGATGTTAGGTTTTATTTAGTAGCAATTCTATTTATAATCTTTGATTTAGAAATAGCTTTCCTTTTTCCTTGGGCAATATCATTAGGTAATATTGGAGATCTTGGCTTTATTTCAATGATGATTTTTTTATTTATTCTTACGATTGGATTTATTTATGAATGGAAAAAAGGTGCACTAGATTGGGAATAAAATTTTAGATTATGAACTTAGAAAATAAAAATAAAGAAATTCCAGAAGAATTTAAAAAACTTGCTGAAGACTTTAGTAAAAATGGTTTTATAACAACTTCACTTGATAATTTAATAAACTGGTCAAGAGCAGGTTCGTTACACTGGATGACTTTTGGTTTAGCTTGCTGTGCGGTTGAAATGATGCAAACAGCAATGCCTAGATATGATTTAGAAAGATTTGGTGCTGCACCAAGAGGATCACCAAGACAATCTGATGTTATGATTGTTGCCGGAACTTTAACCAATAAAATGGCTCCGGCATTAAGAAAAGTTTATGATCAAATGCCTGAACCAAGATATGTTATTTCAATGGGTAGTTGTGCAAATGGTGGTGGCTATTATCACTATTCTTATTCTGTAGTTCGTGGTTGTGATAAGATAGTACCTGTAGATATTTATGTACCAGGCTGCCCTCCATCAGCTGAAGCATTACTTTATGGGATCTTGCAGTTACAAAAAAAAATTAGAAACAAAGGATCCTTTGAAAGATAATTTATATGAAAAATTTAATTGATCTTGAAAAAAAAATAAACTCAGAACTTACAACAAAGATTAAAAAAACTGAGATTAGACATGATCAGCTATACATCAATATTGATAATGAAGCTTTGATAGATGTTACGTTATTTATAAAAAGTAATGAAAATACAAAATTTAGACAGTTAATGGATGTTACTGTTGTTGATTACCCTGAAAATGCTCAACGTTTTAAAGTTGTTTATTTATTTTTAAGTCATGAGTTTAATCAGCGAATTATATTGAGTTATCTAATAAGTGAAAATGAAGTTATACCCTCACTAACACCTATTTATCCTGCTGCGAATTGGATGGAGAGAGAAGTTTTTGATATGTATGGTGTTAAGTTTAAAGACCATCCAGATATGAGAAGAATACTGACTGATTATGGATTTGAAGGACACCCCTTAAGAAAAGACTTTCCTTTAACTGGTCACACAGAAGTTAGATATAACGAAGAGCTAAAAAAAGTTATTAGTGAACCAGTTAAGTTAGAGCAAAATTATAGAAACTTTGATTACGAAAGTCCTTGGGAAGGAACTAAATATATTAATGATCAAACCGACCTTGAAAATGACAAAAAAAATTAAAACATTAAATCTAAATTTCGGACCTCAGCATCCTGCTGCTCATGGTGTGTTAAGATTAATCTTAGAATTAGATGGAGAGGTTGTTGAAAAAGCTGATCCGCATATTGGACTTCTTCACAGAGGCACAGAAAAACTAATAGAAAATAAAACTTATATGCAAGCTGTCCCTTATTTTGACAGACTTGATTATGTTGCCCCAATGAATCAAGAGCATGCTTTTGCCTTAGCTATAGAAAAAATTTTAAAAATAAATGTCCCAATTAGAGCCCAACTAATTAGAGTAATGTTTTGTGAAATAGGAAGAATATTAAGTCATATATTAAATGTTACAACTCAAGCTCTTGATGTTGGTGCTTTAACCCCATCACTATGGGGCTTTGAAGAACGTGAAACATTAATGACATTTTATGAAAGAGCATCTGGCTCAAGATTGCATGCTAATTATTTTAGAGCTGGTGGTGTACATCAAGATTTACCAATGGGTCTCGAAGAAGACATAGGTAAATTTTGTGTGTCTTTTCCTAAGATAATAGATGATCTTGAGACATTATTGACTGACAACAGAATATTTAAACAACGAAATGTTGATATTGGAATTGTAACTAAGGAAGATGCGTTAGATTATTCTTTTAGTGGAGTTATGATCAGAGGGTCAGGTGTTCCTTGGGACCTAAGAAAATCACAACCTTATGACTGTTATGAAGATTTAGAATTTAAAATTCCAGTAGGAAAAAATGGAGATTGTTTTGATAGATATTTATGTAGAATTGAAGAAATGAGAGAGAGTGTTTCAATAATAAAACAATGCTTAAGTAAAATGGAAAAAGGACCTATTAAATCGTTAGATGGAAAAATTAGTCCTCCACCTAAAAAAGATATTAAGCAATCTATGGAGGCTTTAATTCATCACTTTAAATTATTTACTGAGGGTTATCGTGTTGATAAAGATGAAATTTATACTGCTGTTGAAGCACCGAAAGGTGAATTTGGTGTTTATTTAATTTCTGATGGAACCAGCAAACCTTACAAATGTAAAATTAGAGCTCCAGGTTTTTCTCACCTGCAAGCAATGGATTATTTAATTAAAGGACATATGTTAGCTGATGTACCTGCTGTTTTAGGGTCATTAGATATTGTTTTTGGAGAGGTTGATAGGTAATGAGCTTAAGAAAACCTGCAAAAGAACAACCAGAAAAATTTGAATTTACAGTAGATAGCTTAGCTGCTGCAAAAGAGATAGTTTCAAAATATCCAGAAGGAAAACAACAAAGCGCTGTAATGGCATTGTTGTATATTGCTCAAAAACAAAATGATAACTGGATACCACTTGCAGCCATGAAATATATCGGAAAGTTTTTAGATATGCCTTATATAAAAGTATATGAGGTGGCTACTTTTTATACAATGTATAACCTATCACCAGTTGGAAAACACTTTATTCAAGTTTGTACAACCACTCCATGCATGATTAGAGGGGCTTATAAACTTGTTGAGGCATGCAAAGAGAAAATTTCAGAAAATGAAAGTGAATTATCTGCTGATAAGTCATGTTCTTGGATGGAAGTTGAATGTTTGGGTGCATGCGTTAATGCCCCGATGATGCAAATTAATGACGACTATTATGAAGACCTTGATAAAGAAAAAACTTTAAAAATCTTAGATGAGATACTTGATGGTAAGACCCCAAAACCAGGATCATATAGAGGAAGAGTTAATAATGAACCTGAAAATAACAGAAAAACACTTTTGGATTTAAAAAATGCTTAAAGATAAAGATAGAATATTTCAAAATTTATATAATGACAAAGGTTCAGATGTTGAGTCTTCAAAAAATAGAGGTGATTGGATAGATACTGCTGAAATAATAAAAAAAGGTAGAGAATGGATTATAGATGAAGTTAAATCATCAGAACTAAGAGGAAGAGGTGGTGCTGGATTTCCTACAGGACTTAAATGGTCTTTTGCCCCCAAAGAGCTTGGTTCTAGACCTCACTATCTAGTTATAAATGGAGATGAATCTGAACCTGGCACATGTAAAGATCGTGATATTTTAAGGTTTGAACCTCACAAATTAATAGAAGGGTGTTTGATTGCTGCCTACGCAGTTCAGGCCCATGTTTGCTATATTTATATACGTGGTGAATATTATATAGATGGACAAAAACTACAAAAAGCAATTGATGAGGCTTATGAGAAAAAACTTATAGGGAAAAATGCTTCTGGTACTGGTTGGGACTTAGATATTCATATCCACTATGGAGCAGGCGCGTATATATGTGGTGAAGAAACAGCACTTCTAGAAAGCATTGAAGGAAAAAAAGGTCAGCCAAGATTAAAACCCCCGTTTCCAGCTTTAATAGGATTATATGGATGTCCAACAATAATTAATAACGTTGAAACTATAGCTGTTGTTCCAACGATTTTGAGAAAAGGTGGGAAATGGTTTGCTTCATTGGGAAAAGCAAAAAACACTGGAACTAAAATATTTTGTATATCTGGAAATGTTAATAAACCATGTAACGTTGAAGAAGAAATGAGCATATCTCTTAAAGAATTAATTGAAGTACATGCTGGTGGAGTAATTGGTGGATGGGAAAATTTACAAGCTGTGATACCAGGTGGATCTTCTATGCCTATTATACCAAAAAAAACATGCGAAACTTTAACTATGGATTTTGATTCACTTGTCGCAGAAAAAAGTGGTTTAGGAACCGCAGGTATTGTTGTTATAAATAATGACCAAGATATCATTAAGTGTATGGCAAGAATTGCCAGATTTTATAAACATGAAAGTTGTGGACAGTGTACACCTTGTAGAGAAGGTTCAGGATGGATGTGGAGAATGCTAGAAAGAATGGCTAAGGGAGAAGCTTCAAGAGATGAAGTTGAAATGCTTGGTGATGTTACAAATCAAATTGCTGGTCATACTATTTGTGCTTTTGGTGAAGGGTCTTCATGGCCTGTTCAAGGTTTATTAAGACATTTTAGAAAAGAAATTGAAGAAAGAAACAATATTGAACCAACAATAAAAAAACTTAATGAAGTACCTTATTTAGTTGATCAACATTTACTGGATAAAAAAAATGCCTAAATTAAAAGTTAACAATATTGAAATTGAGGTTGAAGATGGTTTAACAGTCTTACAAGCTTGTGAAAAAGCTGGAGTTGAAATTCCAAGATTTTGTTATCATGAAAAACTTTCAATTGCTGGAAATTGTAGAATGTGTCTAGTTGAAATGGAAAAATCTCCAAAACCAGTTGCATCATGTGCAATGCCTGCTGCTGAAGGTATGAATATAAAAACGAATACTGAATTTGTTGAAAAAGCAAGAAAAGGTGTAATGGAATTTTTGCTTGCAAATCATCCATTAGATTGTCCCGTATGTGATCAAGGTGGTGAATGTGATCTTCAAGATCAATCAATGTTTTATGGAGTAGATAAATCTAGATTTAAAGAAAACAAAAGACAAGTTCCTGAAAAAAATATGGGTCCTTTAATTAAAACTCAAATGACTAGATGCATTCATTGCACTAGATGTGTTAGGTTTGCTACAGAGATTGCGGGTGTAGAAGAATTGGGTGCTATTGGACGTGGTGAGGATATGCAAATAACTACTTACCTTGAACAATCAATGCAATCAGAATTATCAGCCAATGTTGTTGATTTGTGTCCAGTTGGAGCCTTAACATCTAAACCATATGTTTTTGAAGCAAGACCTTGGGAATTAAAAAAAACAGAATCTATTGATGTTATGGATGCTATTGGCTCTAATATAAGAGTTGATACCTATGGATGGGAAGTAAAGAGAATTTTACCGAGAATAAATGAAGATATTAATGAGGAATGGATTTCTGATAAAACAAGACATGCCTGTGATGGTCTATCAAACCAAAGATTAGACACACCTTACATTAAGTATAATGGTAAATTTGAAAAAGCATCATGGTCTGAAGTTTTTAATATAATTAAATCTAAATTTAAAAATACTGATAAAGAAAAAATCTGTGGGTTAACTGGTGACTTAGTCAACATGGAAACACTTTATATATTCAAAGAATTTTTTAATAAAACATTAGGTTCTCAAAATATAGAATCTAGGGATAGTCATGTTTATTTAAACCCAGAAAAAAGAGAAAATTATTTATTTAACTCATCAATTAATGGAATTGAAGAAGCTGATTTTATTTTTCTTTTAGGGACAAATCCTAGATTTGAAGCAACAATCTTAAATGCTCGAATTAGAAAATCTTATCTTCAAAATAAAACTAAAATTATCTCATTAAATGAAATGGGTGATTTAACATTCCCATACCAGTCTCTAGATGGAAATACTGAAACTGTTAAAAAAATTATTGAAGGTAAACATGAGGTATCCGATTTAATTAAACAATCAAAGAAACCCATGGTTATAATGGGTCAATCTGCATTAAAAAATAAATCATCAAAATATATTTTTGAATCAATCAAGCAATTTTTAGAAGAAAATAATAAACTTTCTATTGATTGGAATGCTTTAAATGTTATTTCTGAAAACGCATCTACGGTAGGTGCATTCGATCTTGGGATATATAAAACAACTAATGGTGACAATGAAGTTTTGAAAGACTTAGAAGCTCACAAGTTTGAAATTGTTTATCTTTTAGGTTTAGATAATATTAATTTTGAGAAAAAAAATGAGTTTATTATTTATCAAGGCTCTCACGGTGACAAAGGAGCAGAAATGGCAGACATCATATTGCCTGGTGCCACCTATACTGAGCAAAATGGTTATTTTACAAATTTAGAAGGCAAATTACAAAAAGCTTACAAAGCTTCCTATCCACCTGAGTTTGCAAAAGAGGATTGGGTAATAATAAATGAACTTGCAGAATCTATGAACCATAGAAAATTATTTAATGATAAAGATGAGTTAGATAGCAGTTTAATTAATCAAATAAATCTACATATTGAAAAAAATAACTCTTTAACGTCATCAAAAGTTAAGGAATTAATTTTTGAAAATGAACTAGTTAAAATAGATAACGATTATTATTATTCAAATGTAATAGCCAGGGCTTCAAAAACTATGTCTGAGTGCAGAGGTTTAAAAGCAGATTTAAAGTCTACAGGAACGGAGGGTTAATCTATGGAATATCTTAATATAATTTTTTCACAAACTTACAAAATATTATTTTTACTAGTTCCTGTTTTAGTTTCTGTTGCTATGATTGTATGGCTAGACCGCCGTATTTGGGCATTTGTACAAAAAAGACAAGGACCTAATGTTGTCGGACCTTTTGGTTTACTTCAATCTTTAGCTGATGCATTAAAGTATATTTTTAAAGAAGTTATAATTCCATCAAGCTCAAATAAAGTAATCTTTATATTAGCACCAATTGTTACTATGACTTTGGCTTTAATTTCATGGGCTGTTATTCCTTTTAGTGCAACACAAGTGTTAGCAGATATCAATGTAGGCATTCTTTATTTATTTGCCGTCTCTTCATTAGGTGTTTATGGAATTATTATGGGAGGATGGGCCTCAAATTCAAAATATCCTTTTTTAGGTGCCATCAGATCTGCCGCACAAATGGTTTCCTATGAAGTATCAATTGGAGTTATTATTATCAACGTTTTACTCTGTGTTGGTTCTTTAAATTTGAATGACATAGTTGTGGCTCAGAAAAACTTATGGTTTGTAATCCCATTATTTCCAATGTTTGTGATTTTTTTTATTTCTGCTTTAGCAGAAACAAATAGACCACCATTTGATTTACCAGAAGCAGAAGCAGAACTTGTTGCAGGTTATCAAACTGAATATTCAGGCATGATGTATGCAATGTTTTGGCTTGGAGAATATGCAAATATTCTTTTGATGTGTGCTATGGGATCTATACTTTTCTTAGGTGGGTGGCTATCACCTATAGATCTTTATCCATTTGACTTAATTCCAGGTGCAATTTGGATGATATTTAAGATATTATTCTTATTTGTTTTGTTTGCCTTGGTTAAAGCTATCGTTCCAAGATATAGATATGATCAATTAATGAGACTTGGATGGAAAATATTTTTACCATTATCATTAACATGGGTAGTTCTAACAGCTAGCTATTTGTTCTACTTCAACTTATTACCAGTCAATTAACTATGAAAATTTCAAGAATATTTAAAACAATTTTTTTATTAGATTTTTTAGCAGGCTTAAACATTGCGATCAGAGAAATATTTAAATCTAAAAAAACTATAAATTATCCCTTTGAAAAAGGAAAAATAAGCCCAAGATTTAGAGGTGAGCATGCCTTAAGAAGATATCCTAACGGTGAAGAAAGATGTATCGCATGTAAATTATGTGAAGCTGTGTGTCCTGCTCAAGCAATTACAATTGAATCCTCTGAAAGAGCTGACGGTAGTAGAAAAACTACAAGGTATGATATTGATATGATGAAGTGTATTTATTGTGGACTTTGTGAAGAGTCTTGCCCGGTAGATGCCATTGTCCAAGGACCTAATTTTGAATTTTCAACAGAAACTAGAGAAGAACTTTATTACAATAAAGAAAAATTACTTGATAATGGAGATAGATGGGAAAATATTTTAGCAGCTAATATTAAAGCTGATAATTCTCACAGATAATTATGTTAGCACACGCAATATTTTTTTATACGTTTTCTTTTATAGCAATTGTTTCTGCTATAATGGTAACGGTATCCAAAAATACTGTTCATTCTGTTTTCTTTTTAATTTTAGACTTCATAAGTATTTCATGCCTATTTATAATGATTGGTGCTGAATTTTTAGGAATGATTATGTTAATTATTTATGTAGGCGCTGTTGCTGTTTTGTTTTTATTTGTAGTTATGATGCTAAATGTAGCCCAGCAAAAAAATCAGTGGTTTAGTGCAGAAAAAAGTTCAAAGCACATTCCCATTGGACTAATAGTTAGTGTGATAATATTTTTTGAATTAATAATAGTAATTGGTGGGTGGAAATATAAACCTGATCTTGTCTCAGCTATGTCTTTAAAAATTGATAAAGATATGACCAATACTCATTCAATCGGTTACGTTTTATATACAGATTACATTCATGTTTTTCAATTAAGTGGAATGATTTTATTAGTTGCAATGATTGGAGCCATTGTTCTTACATTTAGACAAAGATCTGGAGTTAAAAGACAAAGCTATTTTAGTCAGATATCCCGTGAAAGATCCGATGGTGTTGAATTAATTGATGTTGAGAGCAATAAAGGAGTTAAATCTGATGATTAGTATAGGTCTAGGTCACTACCTTACATTAGCAGCAATAATTTTTACTATCGGTATAATTGGATTATTTTTAAATAGAAAAAATATTATAGTAATATTAATGAGTATTGAGCTTATTTTGTTAGCTGTAAATATTAACTTAGTTTCATTTTCAATATTTTTAAATGATATTTCTGGTCAAATATTCACTCTTTTTATTTTAACGGTCGCTGCGGCAGAGGCAGCAATAGGTTTAGCGATTATTGTTGTTTATTACCGAAATTCGTCAACAATTGATGTTGAGAAGATTGATAGTTTAAAAGGATAGTATGGAATTAGCTTTAATATCTCTGCCCTTATTAGCCTCAATAACTTCAGGTTTTTTTGGTAAATATTTGGGTGATAGAAATTCAGAAATTGTAACCAGTCTTTTTGTGTCAATTTCAGCACTTCTTTCAATTATATTATTCTATCAAGTAATCGTTAACGGATATGAAAATAATGTAGTTGTAGCAACTTGGATTAACTCTGGAACCTTAGATGTTAATTGGTCTATTAAAGTTGACGCCTTATCATCTGTAATGCTCGTTGTTGTAACTTTGGTTTCAGCTTTAGTGCATATTTACTCAATTGGTTATATGTCACATGATCCACATAAGCCAAGATTCATGGCTTACTTATCACTTTTTACTTTTTCAATGTTAACATTGGTGACCTCTGATAATTTTCTTCAGTTATTTTTTGGATGGGAAGGAGTAGGGCTTTGTTCATATTTCTTGATTGGCTTTTGGTTTAAGAAAGAAACAGCAAATGCGGCTGCAATAAAAGCCTTCGTAGTAAATAGAGTAGGTGATTTTGGTCTTGCTTTAGGAATTTTTTTAATTTTTTATTTATTTGGGACTGTAAATTACGCAGAAGTTTTTAATCAAATCCCACAAATTATTGAAAAAAAGCTTTTATTTTTAGGAATGAATGTTGGGGCAATCGATTTAATTTGTATTCTTTTATTCATAGGTGCAATGGGTAAATCAGCACAAATTTTCTTACACACTTGGTTACCAGATGCAATGGAAGGGCCTACACCAGTTTCAGCTTTAATTCATGCTGCTACAATGGTTACAGCTGGTGTTTTTTTAGTTGTAAGATGTTCTCCAATTTTTGAATACTCACCTCTTACACTAAACATAATCACAATTGTGGGAATGACCACTGCTTTTTTTGCAGCAACTGTAGCTTTAGTACAAACAGATATTAAAAAAATAATTGCATACTCAACTTGTAGTCAACTTGGTTATATGTTTTTTGCAGCTGGAGTAGGTGCTTATAATGTTGCAATGTTTCATTTATTTACTCATGCCTTTTTCAAGGCTTTACTATTTTTAGGTTCTGGATCTGTAATTCACTCATTTAAAGATGAGCAAGACATTAACAAAATGGGAGGTGTTTATAAAAAACTTCCATACACTTATGGATTTATGATTATTGGAACATTAGCTCTTACTGGTTTTCCATTCTTATCTGGGTTTTATTCAAAAGATGCAATTATAGAATTTGCGTATCTTAAAGGAAATACAACTGGGTATTATGCAGCAGGTATAGGAATTTTGACTGCTGTTTTAACATCAATTTATTCTTGGAGATTAATTTTTAAAACGTTTCATGGAGATTATAATAATAAAAAAATTAATATTAAGGAGATGCACGAATCTCCTTTAGTAATGCTTTTACCATTATTTGTACTTGCTATTGGAGCTATTTTTGCTGGTTTTTTATTTAAAGATTTATTTCTTAGTCATAGTGGAGGAAGCATTTTTTGGGGAGATTCAATTAAATTTTTAAATCCATTAAGCACGGAACACCCTCCTTTATGGTTTCTTTTATCAACACCAGTACTTGTGTTAATCTCTATTCCAATTGCTTATTATTTATTTGTTAAAAATAAAGATATTCCACATCAAATTGCTCAATCTAATAAGCCTTTACATAATTTTTTAATAAATAAATGGTACTTTGATGAGCTCTATAACATTTTGTTTATTAAATTTTCAAAAAAATTAGGAATTTTTTTTTGGAAGGCGGTTGATGTTGAGATTATTGATAAATTTGGACCTGATGGTATTTCTTCATTAATTAAGAGGTTATCTATAAAAGCAAGCAAATTTCAAAGTGGATTTATCTATCAGTATGCATTTATGATATTATTGGGGTTTTCTGCATTATTAACATTTTTAATTTTGAATTAATGAATTTTCCAATTTTATCATCTTTAATTTTACTGCCTATCATAGGGTCTTTATTTTTATTATTTTCTAAAGATAAAATTTCTAACACAAGTAAATATGTTGCTTTATTCACTTCATTTGTTAATTTTTTAATTTCAATATACCTTTGGTATCAGTTTGATCCAACCACATCTGATTTTCAGTTTGTCGAAGATAGAGAGTGGTTAAAAGGATTTATTAATTACAAGGTAGGTATTGATGGAATATCAATCTTATTTATTGTTTTAACTACACTGATAACTCCCCTTTGCATAATCTCAGTAAACAATACAATTAAAGACAGACTAAGAGATTTTTTAATTGCTATCCTAGTAATGGAAAGTTTAATGATTGGAGTTTTTTGCTCACTTGATCTTGTTATATTTTATTTATTTTTTGAAGCTGGATTAATACCTATGTTTCTAATAATTGGAATATGGGGTGGGGCAAGAAGGGTGTATTCGGCATTTAAATTTTTCTTATACACTTTGCTTGGTTCTGTCTTAATGTTAATTGCTATAATTTCGATCTACTGGATATCAGGAACCACAGACATAACTCAACTTTATGAACTTGGTATAGACACCAAATATCAAAATTTATTATGGTTAGCTTTTTTTAGTTCTTTTGCTGTCAAAACTCCAATGTGGCCTGTACACACTTGGTTACCAGATGCACACGTTGAAGCCCCAACTGCTGGTTCCGTTTTACTTGCAGCTATATTGCTTAAAATGGCTGGATATGGTTTTATTAGGTTTTCTTTAGGACTTTTCCCAGTAGCTTCAGAGTTGTTTACTCCGTTAGTTTACACTTTGAGTTTGATCGCTATTGTATACACATCTCTTGTTGCGCTAATGCAAGAAGATATGAAAAAGTTAATAGCGTACTCTTCAGTTGCACACATGGGTTTTGTTACATTGGGTATTTTTACAATTACTCAACAAGGAATCGAAGGAAGTATTATTCAAATGATAAGTCATGGTTTGGTTTCAGCAGCATTGTTTTTATGTGTTGGAGTTATTTATGACCGTATGCACTCACGGTTAATAGCAACTTACGGTGGCCTAGTTTCTGTTATGCCTAAATATTCAATATTATTTATGCTTTTCACTCTAGCTGCATTAGGCTTACCTGGTACTAGTGGTTTTATAGGTGAATTTTTAATATTAATGGGTGTATTTAAAGACAATTTTTTAGTAGCAGTTATAGCAAGTTTAGGTGTTATTTTTGGTGCCGCATATATGTTGTGGCTATATAGAAGAGTTGTATTTGGAGAAATTAAAAATAAAGAACTTTTAAAAATGCCCGATCTTGATAATTCAGAAAAATTTATTTTGTGGTGTTTAGCAATACCAGTTTTATTTTTTGGGTTTTATCCAGAACCTCTTATTAATACCATTGAAATTTCTGTAAAAAATTTAATAGAGATGTACAATTTTAACGTAAACATGAATTTAACAGAAGCACAAAATTAATGGATAATTTAAACTTTATAATACCTGAAATTTTTATCTCTTTATCTATAATGTTTTTATTGCTTCTTGGCGTTTACAAAAAGAATAGCTCAAATATTGTTCATAATCTTGCGGTAGGCTCTTTATTAATTACTGGTATATTAATTTTTAATAATCCTTTAGATCAAAATATTTCACTATTTAACGATGGTTATATCGTGGATAATCTTTCTTCATTTATGAAGATACTTACTATTTTGGGATGTGCATTTGTTTTATCAATCTCAACGAGATATTTAAAAATATTAAATATTTTTCTAATAGAATATCCAGTTTTGATCCTTTCTTCAATTTTAGGCATGATGGTAATGATTAGTTCAAATGATCTTATGGTTTTTTATATAGGTCTTGAGTTGCAATCTTTAGCTTTATATGTTTTGGCATCATTTAATCGAGATCAATTAAAGTCATCTGAATCTGGACTAAAATATTTTATTTTAAGTGCTTTATCATCAGGATTATTATTATATGGATGCTCTTTAGTTTATGGGTTTTCAGGATCAACTAATTTTAATGTTATTGGTGATGCAATGAACTCTTCTCATTACGGTTTAACTTTTGGAATTGTTTTTATACTTGTTGGTTTGGCATTTAAGATATCTGCTGTACCATTTCACATGTGGGCACCAGATGTATATGAAGGCTCTCCGACTGCTGTCACACTATTTTTTGCAATTGTGCCAAAAGTTGCTGCTCTTACAGTATTTATAAGATTTTTGTATGTTCCTTTCGTAAATATGATTGATCAATGGCAACCTATATTAATTTTTTTATCAATTGCGTCTATGATCTTTGGAGCTATTGCTGCTATTGGTCAAAATAATCTCAAAAGATTGATTGCATATAGTTCAATTGGTCATATGGGTTATGCATTAGCTGGCTTATCTACCGGTTCAAACGAAGGTATTCAAAGCTCTATTGTATACATGTCGATATACCTGGTTATGAATCTTGCTTTTTTTAGTTGTTTACTAATGTTAAAGAGAAATGATGTGTACTATGAGACTGTAGATGATTTATCAGGGTTATCAAAAAATCATCCAATTTTATCCTTATCGTTACTAGCTATTCTTTTTTCATTGGCAGGAATTCCTCCGTTAGCTGGTTTTTTTGCAAAATTTTATATTTTTAAGGCTGTTATAGAGCAGTCAATGTACTTTTTGGCCATTGTAGGTCTCTTATCAACGGTAATAGCTGCTTTTTATTATCTAAAAATAATCAAGGTTATTTATTTTGATAAAGAAAAGGAAGGTTACGACACTGATCATAATATTTGGTTAAAAGGATCACTAACTTTTTCAACATTATTAATTCTCTTATATTTTATTTTCCCAAGCAAATTAGTGGAAATTGTATCTAGAATTAATATTATTTAATGAAATTAAAAAAGTTCAATTTTAAAATTGTAAATAGTACAAACGATCTAGCAATACAAATAATTAAAAATACCAACAATAAATCAGGAATTGTTATTGCTGAGAAGCAAAAAAAGGGAAGGGGTCAATATGGGAAAAAATGGACTTCTTTCAAGGGAAATTTATTTGTCAGTATTTTTTTTCAAATTAACAAAGTCCAATTATCATTGAAAGATTTGACAAAAGTTAACTGTCTTTTAGTCAAAAAATCATTATCAAATTTTTATAATGGTAAAATTACAATTAAGAAACCGAATGATTTGTTAATAAAAAAAATGAAAATTTCTGGTATCTTGCAGGAAATATTATCCAAATCAGGTGAAAAATTTATTATTATTGGAGTAGGTGTAAATTTGATTAAGAGTCCAACTATTAAAAACTATTTAACCACAAATCTTTTCGACTTAACTGGTATCAAAATTACCCCTAATAATGCTGCTTTAAAGCTAAAAAAAATTTATGAAACTTTTATTCCAATGTTTCCTAAATTTAATATAAAAAACTTAGATAGAAATTTAAAATGATTATTGTTGGTGATATAGGAAATACAGAAACCAAAATTTGTTTGGTAAATTCTAAAAATATTATTATTAAAAGAGTTACTTTATTAACAAAAAAAATAAGTCACTCCCTACTTAATAAATCTTTTCTTGGTCTAAGTTTAAAAGAAAAATCAATTAATAAGTGTTTATTTTGCAGTGTTGTACCAAAATCATTTAATATAATAAAAAAATTTTTTGATAAAACTTATAAAATTAAGTGTCACGAACTCAAAAAACTTAAGTTAAACAAATTAGTTAAGATTAAAGTAAATTATAAACAAATTGGCTCAGATAGATTAGCTAATGCAATTGGTGTCATTAATAATAAAGATAATTTTATAATTTTAGATTTTGGAACAGCAACAACATTTGATGTTTTGATTAAAAATACTTATCATGGTGGTGTTATAGCACCTGGTGTTAAACTCTCACTGGATACATTGACTGACAAAGCAACACAAATACCAAAAATTAATTTAAAAAAAACAAATAAAGTTATTGGGTTAAACACTATTAGTGCTGTTAGAGCTGGTTTTTTTTGGGGTTATGAGGGTTTAATTGACAATATTGTTAATTTAATTAAGAAAGAGACCAAGATGTCCTTTAAAATTATAATTACTGGAGGATTTTCTAGTTTATTCAAAAATTCAACAAAAACGAAAGTTACATTAAATAAAGACATTACAATTAAAGGCTTAATCAGAGCCGCTACTTTAATTAAATAAATATGAAAGATGAATTATTATTTTGCCCTTTAGGAGGGTCTGGAGAAATTGGGATGAATATGAACCTGTTTGCCTATGGTAAACCTGGTGAGCATAAGTGGATCATGGTTGATATTGGGGTTACATTTGCCGATGATACTTTACCTGGAATTGATCTTATTTACCCAGATCCTGGATTTATAGTTGATAAAAAAGAAGACCTTTTAGGAATTATTTTAACTCATGCGCATGAAGATCATATTGGCGCAATTGCACATCTTTGGCCTCAACTTAAATGTAAAATTTTTGCAACTCCGTTTACTGCCGTTTTAATAAAAGAAAAATTCAAAGAAAAGAATATTGATGTAACAAAGTTTTTAAAAATAGTTCAATTAAATGGAACTGTAAACTTAGATCCTTTTAAAATAGAATACATAACACTAACACACTCAATTCTTGAGCCTAATGGTCTTAGAATTGAAACCCCAGCAGGTGTAATACTACATACGGGTGATTGGAAGATTGATCCTGAGCCACTTATTGGTGAAAAAATAAATTCGGATAGACTTAAAGAAATTGGTAAAGAGGGCGTACTTGCTATGATTTGTGATTCAACAAATGTATTTAGTATGGGAAAAGCTGGTTCAGAGTTAGATGTTAGAAAAAGCTTATTAAATATTATGGGTAGTCTTAAAAAAAGAATTGTTATGGCTTCTTTTGCATCAAATGTTGCACGTATGGAAACAGCTTTTTATTGTGCAGAAAAAACTGGCAGACAAATATCTCTAGTAGGAAGATCCATGCATAGAATATTTAAAGCAGCGAGACAATGTGGTTATTTAAAAAATGTTATTGAACCTATAGATGCGCGTGATGCAAAAAAAATTTCTAGAGAAAAAATAGTTTATCTTTGCACAGGTAGCCAAGGTGAGCCTATGGCAGCATTAATGAGAATTTCTAGTAATACCCACCCAGATGTATTCATTGAAAAAGATGATGCTGTTATTTTTTCATCGAAAATTATTCCAGGTAATGAGAAAAAATTATACAAATTACAAAACCAACTAGTTAAGGATGGTGTTGAGGTTATTTCAGAAGAAAGCGAATTTGTTCACGTTTCTGGACACCCCAATAGAGATGACCTTAGAGAAATGTATGATTGGGTAAAACCGCAATGTGCAATTCCTGTTCATGGTGAACACAGGCATATGATTGAGCACATGAAGTTTGCTGAAGAAATGAAAGTTCCACATCCTGTTCAAGTTGAAAATGGAGATATTGTAAAACTAGCACCAGGTAAACCGCATGTTTTTGATAAAGCACCAAGCGGTAGACTTTATTTGGATGGAAATATGAGTGTTGAAGAAGATGCTCAATCAATCAAAGATAGAAAAAATATTAGTGCAAATGGATATATGGAGGTTACTATTTTAATCACAGCAAAAGGTAATATCCATAAAAGACCTGTATTAACTTTTAGGGGGTTACCTGTTTATGATGTTGATGAGTTTATATATGAATTAGAAGAAGCAATAGAAAAAACAACTAGAACTTTTTCTATAAAAAGTAAAAAGCAGGAATATAATTTAATTGATGCTTTAAAAATAACATGCAGAAAATGTGCTAAAGAATTAACTGGTAAAAGACCATTTATCAATATCAACTTAGTAAGAATTTAAATGAGCGGAACAGGTCTTGCTATAATTTATATAATAATTTGGTGGATAGTTTTTTTTACAATTCTTCCAATTGATGTAAATAGACAAAAATCTATCAAAATCAACGGTGAAGACGCGGGTTCTCCTGAGAATCCTAAAATGTTAAAAAAATTCATTTATTGTACTGGTATTACTACTGTTATTTTCGTGATAATTTATTTATTGATAAAATATGAATATTTAAATTTAAGATATATAATTAATTAAAAATGTACATTTCAAAGTCATTCATACCAATATTAAAAAATAACCCATCAGAAGCAAAAATTAAATCACATCAGTTAATGCTAAGGGTGGGTATGATAAAGCAATCTTCAGCAGGTATTTATTCATGGTTACCTTTAGGTTTTAAGGTGATGAAAAAAATTGAACAAATAGTAAGAGAAGAACAAAATAAAATTGGTGCTCAAGAAATACTTATGCCAACAATCCAACCTAGTGATATTTGGAAAGAAAGTGGTCGCTATAATGATTATGGAGATGAAATGCTCCGTATTAAAGACCGCCAAGGTAGAGAAATGCTTTATGGGCCAACAAATGAAGAGTTGGTTACCGATATATTTAGATCAAGTGTTAAATCTTATAAGTCACTACCTCAATTATTATATCATATACAATGGAAATTTAGAGACGAAGTTAGACCAAGGTTTGGAATAATGAGAGGTAGAGAGTTTTATATGAAGGATGCATATTCGTTTGATGTAAATGATGAAGATGCAACTTTCTCGTATAATAAATTTTTTTTCTCATATTTAAAAACATTTAAGAGATTGGAACTTTCAGCAATACCAATGGCAGCTGATACAGGACCAATTGGTGGAAATCTTTCTCATGAATTTATTATTTTAGCAGATACTGGCGAAAGTAAGATTTTTACAGATAAAAGAGTTTTTGATTTAGACAGTGAAGGATCTGTAATGGATAGAAAATCCTTACAAGACTTAAGAAAAAAATATGAACAATATTACGCTGTAGCAGATGAAAAATTTAATAAAGATGAATTTGAAGAAAAAGTATCAGAAGAAAATAGACTAATTACAAAAGGTATAGAAGTAGGGCACATTTTTTATTTTGGAGATAAGTACTCAAAAGCTTTAAATGCAGCTGTAGATCTTCCAGGGGGTAAAAAAGATTTTGTTAAAATGGGATCATATGGAATTGGTGTATCAAGACTAGTTGGTGCAATTATAGAGGCCAAATATGATGAAAAAGATGAAATAATGAAATGGCCATTCTCTGTAGCACCATACGAACTTGCTATAATACCTATGATTAATAAAAATGATACATCAGCATTAGACAAAGCAAATAAACTTTTTAAACATTTTGAAAGTAAAAATATTGACACAATTATTGATGACATGGATGAAAACCTTTCATCTAAAATTAAAAAATTTAATTTGATAGGTGTGCCTTATCAAATAATTTTAGGAAAAAAATCAGATGGTGATTTATTAGAATTTAAAGAAATTGGAAAAAATCCCAAAAGTTTAACCATAGATCAAATAACTCAGATTTTAACTGAACAAAAATTAAAAAATTGATTTCTACATTAGAAAAAGAAATTACACTTAGATATTTAAAAACCAGAAAAAAAGACGGTTTTTTAAATATAATATCTATTTTTTCATTTATCGGAATTAGCTTAGGTGTTGCGGTGTTAATTATTGTGATGTCCGTTATGAATGGCTTTAGAACAGAGTTAATCAATAAGATTGTAGGGTTTAATGCTCATGTTACTGTTAAGCCTTACGAGAGCTCCATTAGTTTGGAAAAATTAGATAATGAAAATCTAAAACTAATTTCAAAAGAATTAATACTTAGTAATTCTGGTGAAGCAATTGTCATCAGCAAAGACTACACTAAAGGTTTAATCTTAAGAGGATACAGTAGTGAAAACTTTCTAAAACTTGATGTTGTTAAAAAAGGAAACTTAATTGGTAAATCAAACCAATTAACAAAAAATTCAATATCAATAGGTAAAGAATTAAGTTTTAGTTTAGACCTTGTTGTGGGAGATAAAGTATCAATAATGTCTCCAGTAGGGATAGAAACGATTATAGGAAGCTTACCTCGACAAGAAACTTTTATTATTAGTTCAATCTTTGATAGTGGATTAGCTGATTTTGATGCAACCATTGCTTTCATAAATTTAGACACATTGGAAAACTTTTTTAGTCTTAAAAAAGAAAAGCGTAACCTAGAAATTTATTTGAACAATCCATCTAATATTGAAGAAGAAAAAAATAAAATTCAAAAAATATTCAAAAATGAGTTTGTATATAGTTGGGCCGATATGAATAGCTCATTATTTTCTGCGTTAAAAGTTGAAAGAAATGTAATGTTTATAATCTTATCTTTGATTATTATAGTAGCTGCTTTTAATATTATTTCTGGTCTTACAATTTTGGTTAAAAATAAGACAAGAGATATAGCTATATTAAAGTCCATTGGTGTTTTGAATAAATCTATTGTTAAGATATTTTTTCTTGTTGGTGTTATTATTGGAACTGCAGCAACGTTTTTTGGAATTTTTTTAGGTGTAATGTTCTCTTTATATATAGAAAACTTGAGAGAGTTTTTAAGCAATACATTTAATATTAGCTTGTTTCCTGAAGAGATATATTTTTTAAGCACAATGCCTTCTGAAATAAACCCAACTTCAATTTTTATTATTTCTCTTTGTTCAATTTTTATAACTATTATTGTTTCAATTTTTCCAGCAATAAAAGCTTCAAAATTAGACCCTGTTAAAGGACTTAAGTATGAATAATTTGATATCATTAAAAAACATATCAAAATCTTTTTCTAACAATAGAAAAATAAATGTTTTAAAAAAAATTAATTATTCTTTTACAAAAGGTAAGATTTATTCCCTAGTTGGTCCATCTGGATCAGGAAAGTCTACATTACTAAATGTTTTATCAATGATAGATAAACCTACTAACGGTTCATTGTTAATTGGTAATACACCAGTAAACTTTAACGATAATGCCAAAAATGATAAAATTAGATCAAGTAAAATTGGTATTATCTATCAACAAAATAATTTACTTTCAGATTTTACTGCATTAGAGAACGTTTATTTAGCTGGTTTAGCTTTAACCAATGACAAAAAAAATTCAATTGATCGAGCGAAAAAAATTATAAAAATAATGGGTCTTTCATCACGTGAAACACATTTTCCATCGGAACTGTCAGGGGGTGAAATGCAAAGAATTGCAATGGCTAGAGCACTTATTAACGAACCTGAAATTATATTAGCAGATGAGCCTACTGGCAGCTTAGATCATACAACTGCAAAAGAGGTTTTTAATGTTTTATATAAATTGAAAAATAAAAATAGATTAATAATTTATGCAACTCACAATAGATTTTTTGCCAATATGGCTGATTGCAAATTAGAAATGATTGATGGTAATATAAAAACTATCAATGTCAGAATTAAATAATCATAATTTTAATCACTTAAAAATTCATACACAGTATTCAATTTGTGAAGGTGCTATCAAAATTGATAATTTGAAAAATTTTTGTAAAGAAAAAAAAATACCTTGTTTGGGTCTTTCAGACACATCTAATTTATGTGGTGCATTGGAGTTTGCTGAAAATATTTCTAAGGTTGGCACTCAACCAATAATTGGCACTCAAATTTATTTTAGATTTGAAGATACAACAGGTCTATTACCATTGATAGCGCTTAACGAAAATGGATATAAGAGAATTATAGAGCTATCTTCAAGGTCTTACCTTGAAAACGATGCTTTATCCGATCCTCATTTAGATATTAAGGAACTTTTAATAGATACTGAGGGGGTGTCCTTACTTTCGGGAACTATTCAAGGTTTATTTGGTAAATTATTTGAAAAAGGTCGTTTAGACGAAATATCAAAACTATATAAGAGTTTATCATCAAAATTTAATGATAATTTTTATTTAGAAATCCAAAGACATGGCGATCAAAACGAAATTGCTTTTGAAAAATTCAATTTAGAGCAATCTTTAAAAATTAAAATACCAATTATTGCTACTAATGAAGTTTATTATTTAACACCGGACATGCACGAAGCACATGATGCGTTAACTTGCATTGGTTCAAAAACTTATGTTAATGAAAAAAACAGAATTAAATATAGTAACCAGCATTATTTTAAATCTAATGAAGAAATGTCAAAACTATTTTCAGATCTTCCTGAAGCTTTAGAAAATAACTTCAATTTACCCTTTAAATGCAATTTTAGACCACAGTTTTTGAAACCCGTACTCCCAAATATTAGCTCTGAAAAAGATGGTAGTGCTGATGAAATACTTAAAAAAGATTCACTAGACGGATTAAAAGAAAAATTTCTCAAAGTTTTTAAAATTGAAGAAAATAATTTAAAAATAGATGATAAATTTTTAAAATATAAAGACAGACTAGATCATGAGTTAAAAATCATAATTGAAATGAAATACCCTAGTTATTTTTTGATTGTGTCTGATTATATTAAATGGGCTAAGAATAATGATATTCCAGTTGGACCGGGTAGAGGCTCTGGAGCTGGTTCACTTGTAGCTTGGTGTCTATCTATTACTGATGTTGACCCAATTAAATTTAATTTAATATTTGAAAGATTTTTAAACCCTGACCGAGTGTCAATGCCTGACTTTGATATAGATTTTTGTGAAGAAAAAAGAGATCTTGTTTTTAAATATTTAACTACAAAATATAAAGATAGCGTTGCGCATATAATCACATTTGGAAAATTAAAAGCAAGAATGGTTATTAGAGATGTTGGTAGAGTATTAGGTTTACCATATGGTTTTGTTGACAGTATTTCAAAAATGATACCTTTTGATCCTTCTAGACCTCAAAGCTTAATTGAATGCATTAATAGCGAACCAAGACTTCAAAAATTAGTTAATGAAGATCCTCGTGTTAAAAAATTAACTGATCTTTCTTTGAAATTAGAAGGTTTGAATAGAAATGTAGCAACTCATGCAGCTGGTGTTGTAATTGCGGATAGAAAATTAACTGAAGTCGTACCTTTATATAAAGATGCATCTGCAGATTTATTATTACCTTCTACGCAATTTGACATGTACTCAGCAGAAAATGCTGGCCTAATTAAGTTTGATTTTTTAGGATTAAAAACTTTAACAGTAATTAATAGAACGCAAAAGTTGATTAATAAAAAAGTTAAAGATTTTAAAATTGAAGATATTAACTTTGATGATCAAAAAGTTTTTGAACTTTTGTCTTCTGGTAATACTGTTGGATTATTTCAGGTTGAGAGCGCTGGGATGCGTGAAGCATTATTAAAGATGAAACCCAACCATATTGAAGATATTATTGCGCTAGTGGCTCTTTATCGTCCAGGACCCATGAGCAACATCCCAGTTTACAATGACTGTAAACATGGAAGACAAACGCCTGATTACTTGCATCCGCTACTTGAGGATATTTTAAAACCTACATATGGGGTTATTATTTATCAAGAACAGGTTATGCAAATTGCACAAAAACTCTCAGGTTTTACTGCAAGTGAGGCTGATATTTTAAGAAGAGCTATGGGTAAAAAAAAAAGAGCTGAACTAGAAAAGCAGAAACAAGGATTTATTGCTGGTGCTCTGAAAAATGGAATTAGCAAAGATGTTGCAGCAAGTATATTTTTAAAAATTGAACCATTTGCTGAATATGGTTTTAATAAAAGTCATGCAGCTGCTTATGCTATAATTTCTTATCAAACAGCATTTTTAAAAACTTATTATCCTAAAGAGTTTTTTGCAGCATCGATGACAATGGATATCTCAAATCAAAATAAATTGGGTGAATTTCATGAAGAGCTAAAAAGAATAAATATTAAAGTTATACGACCAGATATTAATAAGTGCTTTGCAGACTTTCAATTTGATGAAAATAATTTTTATTACGCACTTGGTGGAATTAAAAGTGTTGGTTATGAAGCAATTTCAAACGTAGTTAAAGAAAGAAGAGAAAATGGTGATTTTAAATCTATAAATGATTTTTTAAATAGAGTTAACCCTAAAGATATTAATAAACTCCAATTAGAAGGTTTAGCTAAAGCAGGAGCTTTTGATAATATAGATAATAATAGACAAGCATTATTTAATTCAATTCCAAATTTTATTTTAAAGACAAAAAATATTTACGAAAATAAAGCAGCAAATCAAATTGATCTTTTTGGTTCTGACGAAGAACAAGATAATGAGATAGTTCTTAATATTGAAGATTGGAAGTTTGAAGATCGATTATCAAGAGAGTTCGAGGCTATTGGCTTCTTTATATCTGACCACCCTTTAAATCAATTTAAAGAAATTTTTGATGATTATAAAATAGTTGATTACGCAAAATTTAATCTAGACGACACTATAAAAGATGCAAATATTGCAGCTACTCTTTTAAAGATTACTGAAAGAAAAACGGCAAAAGGGAACTCGTATGGTGTTATCAAATTCACTGATTTAACAAGTGTTTTTGAACTCTTTATCTTTTCTGATATTTTGGAATTGAACAGAGAGGCTTTAGTTGAAGGTAGCTCTTTAATCATAACCTTGATTAAAACCATTTCAAACGATGAAAACAAACTTAAAAGAATAAATGTTCAAAAAATTGCTTCTCTTAAAGATCTTTTTAATAAACCTGTTAATGAAATTATATTTAATATTAGATCAATTAAGGACATCGATAAAATATCTGATTTAGTGGATGAAGAAGGCACAACAGAGGTAAAAATAAATATCAACGATGAAAACAATGAGATTAGCTTTAAACTAAAAAACAAACGTCTTATTGACAGGAAAGCCATAAATACCCTCAGAAACAATGATATTTCGACAACTATTCATTAAAAAAGACTTGTTTGTTCTGTAAATAATTTGTAAATAACTCTTAAATTAAATTAACACGCACACAGTTTGTGGTTTTATACCTCCGGTCCTTAAATGGAAATTACTGTGGTGGCTTAACCGGGAATAAATATGAAAATACCAAGTCTAACTATCCAACAACTATTAGAAGCAGGCGTTCACTTAGGTCACAAAACTTTAAGATGGAACCCAAAGATGAAAAAATACATTTTTGGAAAAAGAGATTCAATTCACATTATTGATTTAACGCAGACATTAGAATTAACTAATGTAGCTTTGGAAAAAGTTTATAATACAATAGCTAATAACGGTAAAATTCTTTTTGTATCTACAAAAAAACAAGCATCTGAAGCAATTGCTGAAGTTGCCAAAGAAACTGGACAATACTTTGTAAACTACAGGTGGTTAGGTGGAATGTTAACTAACTGGGGAACAATCTCAGGATCAATAAAGAAGATGAAAAAATATGAAGCTGATCTTGTTGCTGAAAATAGAGGCTTTACAAAAAAAGAACTGTTAAAGATGAGTGTTAAAAAAGATAAATTAGAAAGAGCATTAGGTGGGATTGCGGAAATGAAAAAAGTTCCAGACTTAGTTTTCATTATTGATACTAATTATGAATCTTTGGCGATTGCTGAAGCATCTAAATTAGGCATTCCAATTTGCGCCATACTTGACAGTAATTCTAATCCTGATGGGATTGATTACCCAATTCCAGGTAACGATGATGCTAGAAGAGCAATTGATCTTTATTGTAATTTAGTAAAAGAAACTATTGAAAATGCAAAAAAAGCAGCTCCATCTAAATCTGAAGAAAAACCTGATGTTGGTGAGACAAAAATAAAAGAAGTTTCATCAAAAACTATTCAAGAGATTGATAGAGAAAAGCTTGATGCTAAATTTTCAAAAAAAGATAAAGAAAAGTTAAATTAATATGAGTGATTTAGAAAAAGTAAAACAATTACGTGAAGCAACTGGTGCTGGATTTAAAGATTGTAACTTGGCAGTTAAAGAATCTGGTGGTGATTTAGATAAAGCAGTAGAAATCTTAAGAGTTAAAGGAATTTCAAAAGCTTCAAAAAAAATGTCAAGAGATGCTAAAGAAGGTGTTATTGCAACTTCTGGAGATGAAAGCAAAATATCTGTTATTGAAATTAACTGTGAGACAGATTTTGTTGCTAAGAATGATGATTTTGTATCCTTTGCAAAAGAATTAAGTGAATTGAATAATCAAAATTCATCTGATTTAGAAAAGCTTAATAAATCAAAAATGGGAAATGGTGAAACGGTTGAAGATAGTCTAGTAGCATTAATCGCAAAAATGGGTGAAAAGATAACAGTTGGTAAAGCTAAGACATTTAACCAATCAGGTTCTAAAAATTTTAATTATTTGCATACTGTAGTTAAAGATAATTTATCTAAATTATCAGTTATAGCTTCACTTGAGACTTCAGATGACAGCGATAATGTTAAAGCTTTCGGAAAACAACTTTCAATGCATATTGCTGCATCAAACCCTTTAGCATTGAGTTCAGATTTGATTGACAAAGATCTTCTTCAAAAAGAACAGGACCTTGTCACAGAAGAGTTAAAAAGTTCTGGTAAGCCTGAAGAAATTGCACAAAAGATTAGCTTAGGTAAAATGAATAAATTCAAAGAAGAAAATGCTTTGTTAACTCAAGCTTGGGTTATGGAGCCTAAAAAAAAAGTGCAAGATATTGTAAAAGAACTTAACATACCTGATTTAAAGATTAACGATTTTTTTAGAATTAAAATAGGTGAATAAATGTTTAACGATAAAACATATAGTCAGAAGATGGATAAAACCATTGAAGTTTTTCAAAAAGAATTAACTTCACTAAGAACTGGCAGAGCAAATGCCTCAATGTTAGATCTTGTTAAGGTCGATGTTTATGGACAAGTAATGCCTTTGAATCAAGTTTCAAGCATTACAACTCCTGATGCTAGAACAATCAATATTCAAGTTTGGGACCTTAACAATGTTCCACTTGTAGATACCGCAATAAAAAAATCAGAATTAGGTTTAAATCCTCAAATTGATGGTCAGTTAATTAGATTACCTGTACCAGATTTAAATGAGGAGAGAAGAACTGAAATTAAAAAACTAATTAAATCTACGGGAGAAAAGTGCAAAATCTCAATCAGAAATATTAGAAGAGAGGCTAATGATGATTTAAAAAGCCTAGTTAAAGATAAAGAAATTAGTGAAGATGATGAAAAAATAAATGAAAAATTAGTACAAACATTTACTGACGAGCACATCAAAACTATAGATATTAAAGTTGAAACCAAAGAAAAAGAAATAATGACAATATGAACCCAGTTAAACATGTTGCCATCATCATGGATGGTAACGGTAGATGGGGCATTAAACACAAGCAATTAAGAAATGCAGGTCATAGAGAGGGTTTAAATACCGTTGAACTAATTATCAATCAGTGCATTCATCATAAAATTGGGGTTTTAACACTTTATACTTTTTCTTCAGAAAATTGGAAAAGACCCAAAAATGAAATCACTTTCTTATTTAAATTATTAGAAAACTTTTTAAGTAAGAAGATTAATGAAATTATTAAAAAAGATATTAGACTTAAATTTATTGGAGAGCTAAATAAATTGCCAATAAAACTTCAAAAATTAATAAAACTATCAGAAAAAAAGACTATTAATAAAAAATCATTACAAATTAATATTGCATTAAACTATGGTTCGAAAATTGAATTAATCAATACTATAAAAAAAATTAAACAAAATAAAATTAAATTAAGTGAAAAAAATATTGATAAGAATCTATATACAAAAAATTTGCCAGATCCTGATATATTAATAAGAACAGGAAACACCCACAGACTAAGTAATTTTTTACTTTGGCAATTATCTTATACTGAGATTTTTTTTGAAAAAAAATTGTGGCCTGATTTTACAGGTAAAGATTTTAATAAAATTATAAATAAATTTAAAAATGTTAAAAGAAACTTTGGATCAATTTAATGAGCTCAAATCTTAAAAAAAGAATTGCAACATCAGTATTTCTTATTTTTCTTTTAATCGGAATGTTTTTTTATTCTTATATAATGATTGTTTTTTTGATTATTATAGCAATAATTTCATGGATTGAGTTTTACGCATTAATATCGAAAATTTTAAAAAAGAATATTTTAAAGGATAGGTTCTTTAGATTCATTTACAAAACTTTATCTTTATTTTATTTATCAGGATTAGTTTATTTAATTTTTGCTATAGAATCTGAGTATTCTAATCTTAAAATTTATCTTTTATATTCTGTCATGGTTGCAATACTGTCCGATATAGGAGGCCTTGTTTGTGGAAAAATATTTAAAGGTAAAAAACTAACTAAAATTAGCCCCAATAAAACAATTTCTGGATCAATTGGTTCTTTTATCCTCTCAACATTACTGATCCCTTTTTTTTATAAAACTCATATTGATCAAAACTTACTGAACATTCTTTTAATAACAATTATTATATCCTTAACTTCTCAATTAGGAGATTTATTCATTTCATTTTTAAAGCGTAAAGCAAAAGTTAAAGATAGTAGTGATTTACTGCCTGGTCATGGAGGTGTTTTAGATAGAATAGATGGAATAATTTTTGCAATTCCACTTGGTATTTATTTATTTATAATTATTTAATATGAAAAAAATTGCAATTTTTGGATCAACTGGATCTATAGGCTCATCTTTATTAAAAATTATTAAAAATGATAAAAAAAACTTTAAGATTGAATTACTTACAGCAAATACCAATTACAAGAAATTAATAAAACAAGCTAAGTTCTTTAATGTTAAAAATATAATTCTTACTGATTATAATTCTTTTTTAATAGCAACTAAACTTTTAAAAAATACTCAAGTTAAAGTTTTTAAAAACTTTGATTCATTAAATAAAATTTTTAAAACAAAAAAAAAAATTGATTATTCAATGTGTGCAATTTCAGGATTTAAGGGATTAAAGCCAACTTTAGATATTATTAAATTTACTAAAACTATCGCAATTGCAAATAAAGAATCCATTATATGTGGATGGAATTTGATTAAAAAAGATTTAAAAAAATACAAAACATATTTTATACCAGTAGATTCTGAACATTTTTCTATTTGGTCATTATTAGATAATAATAAAAAAAATAATTTTGAAAAAATTTACATAACAGCTTCTGGTGGACCTTTTAGAAAATTATCATTAAAAAAATTTAAGAATATTTCCATTAAAGATGCATTAAAACATCCTAATTGGTCAATGGGTAAAAAAATTACAATTGACTCTGCTACTATGATGAATAAAGTTTTTGAAATTATAGAAGCAAAAAAGATCTTTGATTTAAATTACAAACAACTTGAAATATTAACTCATCCAAAGTCATACTTACATGCAATAGTAAAATTCAGTAATGGTTTGTCAAAACTTCTAGTTCATGATACCGATATGATAATACCAATATTCAATTCTATTTATTTCAATACAGACAAAAAACTTAAATCTAAAAATATCGATATAAAAGTTTTGAACAATCTAAATCTTAAAAAAATTGATAATACCAGATTTCCAGTAATTAAAATTCTCAATAATTTGAGTAATAAGGATTCTTTATTTGAGACTATAATTGTTAGTGCAAATGATAAATTAGTGAAACTTTTTTTAAATAATAAGATTAAATTTACCGATATATCAAATATATTATTGAAAATTTGTAGTAATGCTGAATTCAATAAATTTAGATTAATAAAGCCCAAAAATATTGAAGAAATTAACGATTTAAGTGATTATGTAAGTTTAAAAATAGACACCATGAGTGTATAAACTCGTTATGTTTAAGTTTTATATTCAATTGATTTTATTCTCTATTTTTTTAACCTTTTCATCTTATTCAAAAAATTATGAGAAAATTATTGTTAATGGTAATGAGAGAATTTCTGACGAAACAATATTAGTTTTTTCAGAAATCCAAGACAACAAAACTTTAGACGAAAATTCTATAAATGAAATTTTAAAGAAATTATATAAATCTGGTTTTTTCAAAGACGTTACTGTTAAAATTGAAAACAACAATCTACTTATAGAAGTATTGGAAAATCCAATAATTCAAACGGTGTTCATTGAGGGAATTAAAAGAAAAAAAACTGAAGAATCTTTATATGAAATTTTATCTTTAAAAAATAGATCCTCTTATAATTCAGTTTTAACTAAAAAAGATGAAGTAGCCATACTAAATTTTCTTAAGAATGATGGTTATTACTTTTCTAAAGTTACATCTTCTTATCAAGATTTAGGGGATAATAAGATTGATCTCCTTTACCAAATTGAACTTGGTGAAAAATCTAAAATTTCAAAAATTTCATTCATTGGTGATAAAAAATTTAAAGATAGTACATTAAAAAATATAATTATTAGTGAAGAATACAATTTTTGGAAGTTTCTTTCAGGTAAGAAACACCTGAACGAAAATTTAATTAATTATGATAAAAGATTATTAAATAATTTTTATAAGAATAAAGGTTTTTTTAATGTTGTAATTGAGTCGTCATTTGCCAACTATCTTGGCAATGATGAGTTTGAAATAATTTATAATATTTCATCTGGTAAAAAATTTTATTTTAATGAGTTTGATCTTAATCTTCCTGTTGATTATGAACGTACTAATTTTGAACAATTAGATAAAATTTTTAGAGAACTTAAAGGAGAAAAATATTCTCTTAACTCTATTAATAAAATTTTAAAAGAAATTGACAAAATCGTTTTAAACGAACAATTTGAGTTTCTAAAATCCACAGTAAATGAGAGTATAGTGGATAATTTAATCAATCTTACATTTGATATAGGTGAGTCAGAAAAATTCTATATTGGAAAAATTAATATATTCGGTAATAACATTACACGAGAAGAGGTAATTCGAAATCAATTTTTGGTTGATGAAGGTGATGCTTTCAATGAGTTAATTCAAACTAGAACTTTAAATAATTTAAAAGCATTAAATTTTTTTAGTAAAGTTGAATCAGAAATTTTGAATATTGAGAATGAAAATAAGAAAATAATTAATATTACCGTTGAAGAAAAACCTACAGGTGAAATCATGGCTGGTGCTGGTGTTGGTACTGGCGGAGGAACTGTTGCTTTCGGTGTATCAGAAAATAATTTCCTTGGTAGGGGCATAGAGTTTACATCTGACATTTCTGTGAGCTCTGAAAGCTTAAAAGGAATTATTTCAATGAATAACCCCAATTATAAAGGCTCTAACAGATCATTAAATGCTTCATTAGAAAGCAAGGTCACCGATAGACTTAAAAATTTTGGTTATAAATCAAATAAAACTGGATTTTCTGTTGGAAGTGGTTTTGAAATTTATGACGCCCTATACTGGAATACAGGAATTTCTTCTTATGTTGAAAAACTAGACACAGATAGTACTGCTTCAGCTAGTATGAAAAAACAAGAAGGTTCATATTTTGATTTTTTTTTTAATCATACTTTTAATTATGATAAAAGAAACCAAAAATATAAAACCTCAGATGGTTATATTAGTAGGTTCACACAAAATATCCCTTTAATAAGTGAAAGTTATACTTTAACTAATTCCTATGATTATAAAATATACAATGAATGGTTAGATGAAAATGTTTTTTCCATTGGTTTTTTTGGTAAAACTTCAAATTCTTTAAGCGGTAAAGATGTTAAACTTTCTGATAGATTGTATTTACCAGCAAGTAAATTAAGAGGGTTTGAGTCTGGAAAAGTTGGCCCAAAAGATGGTGCTGATTATATTGGTGGAAATTATGCTGCCTCAATAAATGTAGCAACAAGTCTTTCTCAAGTATTACCAAATTCACAAAATACCAATTTTTCTATTTTTTTTGATGCAGGAAATGTTTGGGGTATAGATTATAGCTCATCATTAAGTGATGAAAGTAAAATTAGATCATCTGTTGGAATAGCTGTAGATTTCTTTACACCGATTGGTCCTCTAAATTTCTCTTTATCTGAACCAATCACTAAAGGTAAAAATGATATAACTGAATCTTTCAGGTTTAATTTAGGTACCACTTTTTAATGAAAAAACTACTCTCATCAATTTTAGTTATTTTTTTGTTTTTTACAAATATAGTCTTTTCCGAACAAAAAATAGCCTTCATAGACATGGATAAAGTTATTACAACATCTAAATCAGGCTCTTCAATCTTAAAACAATTAACAGATATTAATAAAAAAAATTTAAAATTTTTAAAAAATAAAGAAAAAAAATTTCAACAAAAAGAAACAAAATTGATTTCTCAAAAAAATATTATATCTGAAACTGATTTTAAAAATAAAGTTAATGAATTAAAATCTGAAATTAAAAACTACAAACAAAATAGAAATGAAATGTTAGCTGACTTTAATAAATTAAAAATAGATAATACCAATAATCTCTTAAAATTAATTAATCCAATTTTAGTTAAATTTTCAAATGACAAAGAAATAGCTATTATTTTACAAAAAAAAGATTTAGTTGTTGCTAAAACACAACTGGATATTACAGACGAAGTTATTAAGATTGTAAATTTAGAAGTGAAAGAATTTAAGATTAAATAAATGACTAAAGTGATGCTTGATAAAAAACAAATTGCCAATTTACTTCCTCATAGGGAGCCAATGCTACTAATTGATGAGCTGCATGATATTGAAAAATTGTCTTCAGCTACAGCTATTGTTTATGTTAAAAAAGATAGTTTTTTTGTCCAAGGTCATTTTCCTGATAATCCTGTTATGCCAGGTGTTTTAATAGTGGAAGCCTTTGGCCAGGCAGCTGCAGCATTAACAGCTCATGGTTTAGATAAAGAAACATATGACAATAAACTAGTTTTTTTAATGGGAATAGAAAAAGCAAGGTTTAGAAATCCCGTAATACCTGATTGTAAATTAGAATTAAAAATTCAAGCGATTAGAACACACGGTAGAGTTTGGAAGTACAAAGGAGATGCCTTTGTTGATGGAAAAAAAATGGCTGATGCTCAATGGTCTGCTACTATTGTTGACAAGAAATAATCAGCAACAAATCTTGATAACACAGCCTAATTAGCTTTGGTAAAAAGGTTTGATGATTAATCCTTTTTTTAGAAATAATGGTCCTTTTAAAATATCAGATATTTTACACTTAATAAATCTTGATGATTTTAAAATTGATAATGATCAAGAAATTATTGATATTAAAGATTTATTTACATCCCAAAAAAATGACATTACTTTTTTTCATTCTAAAAAATATAAAGGTATTGCAAAAAATACTAAAGCCTCTTTTTGTTTAACAACTGAAATTTTAAAAGCTGAATTACCAAATAGTTGCACACCATTAGTAGTTGAGAATGTTTTGTTTTCAACTTCTGAAGTTACATCAAAATTTTATCCTAGTTCAATTAATGATAATTTTGATTATACAGTTAGAGATATAGCTGTAACAAAATTTAAAGATAAAGTTAAATATGGAAAAAATGTTTTAATTGGTGACAATGTTATTCTTGGATCTAATTGTTTAATTGGACATAATACTATTATTGAACAAAATGTTTCAATTGGTGATAACTGTTCAATAGGATCAAATGTTATTATAAGAAATACGTTGATTAATAATAACGTTACAATTCTAGATAATTGCGTTGTTGGTAAGCATGGGTTTGGTTTTTTTCCTAATAATAAAAAAAATTTAAGATATCCCCATATTGGAATTGTGATAATTGGTGAAAATTCTGAAATCGGTTGTAGTTGCACTATTGATAGAGGATCTATGTCAAATACTGTGATTGGTAGAAATACATTTTTGGATAATCAAATTCATATTGCACATAATGTTAAAATTGGTGAAAATTCAATCATAGCAGGACAAGTAGGAATTGCTGGTAGTTCTATCCTTGGTAACAACGTTCGTATTGGTGGGCAAGCTGGTATTTCTGGTCATTTAACAATTGGAAATAATGTAGAAATAGCTGGTGGTAGTGGTGTAATAAAAAATATCTCAGATAATTCAAAAGTAATGGGATATCCTGCAAAAAATATTAGAGATTTTTTAAAAGATAATAAATGATACATAAAACAGCAATTATAGATCCGAAAGCAAAAATTAGTAACAATGTTAGTATTGGAGCTTACTCTATAATAGGTCCTAATGTTGAGATAGGAGAAAATTCGATAATACAATCACATGTAAGTATCGTTGGACATAGCAAAATTGGAAATAACAATAAGATTTATTCATTTGCATCAATTGGAAATGATCCTCAAGATTTAAAATTTAATGGTGAAGAAACGAAGCTTGAAATAGGTGACAATAATAAAATTAGAGAATATGTAACTATTAACCCTGGTACTGCAGGCGGTGGTGGATTAACTAAAGTAGGAAATAACTGTTTATTTATGGTCTCGTCGCATATAGCACACGATTGTTTGGTCGAAGATAATGTTATTTTAGCGAACAATGTTCCTCTAGGTGGACATGCACATTTAGAAAGTAATGTCATAATTGGAGGCAATTCAGCTGTACAGCAGTTTACTAGAGTTGGAAGATCAGCAATGATAGGAGGAATGTGTGGTGTTGTAAGGGATGTCATACCGTATGGGATAGCTCATGGTAACCGAAGCGTTCTACAAGGATTAAATTTAATAGGTTTAAGAAGAAAAAATATTCCAAATAAACAAATTTTGAATTTAAGTGATGCGTATAAAGAAATTTTTAAGGATGAAAATTTAACTCAAAATTTGATCAATTTGAATCAAGATTTTAAAAAGAATGAGCTTGTATTAGAGGTAGTGAATTTTTTAGAGAAAGATAAAAAAAGACCTATTTGCACGCCATATTCAAAATAAAATGATTGGACTATTTTTAGGAGATACTGATTTTTCAGAAGCTGTCCTTAAAAAAGTAAAAAAATTAAATAAAAAATATTTTATCATTGATTTATCAAAAAATAATAAATTTAAAACGGACACAAACTCTAATCGAATAAGCATCGGTAAGTTTGGAAAAATAATACGTTTAATTAAAGAAAAAAAATCAAAAAAAGTTTTATTTGCAGGTAAAATTGCAAAACCAAAATTTTCAACATTAAAATTAGACCTTAAAGGTGTCTATTATATGCCTAGCATCATAAGAGCAGCAAAATTAGGTGATGCAGCAATTATTAAAGCTATAATAAAAATTTTAGATAATGAAAATATAAATGTTATTAGTTCTATTTTTTTTAACCCAGAACTAACTGCTAAAAGTGGAAATTATAGCAAATTGAAACCCAGTATTAGTGATAGTAATTCTATAAAAAAAGGAATTGCTTACTTTAATAAACTAAATAATTTAGATCACGTTCAAGCAGTTATTGTTAAAGATGGTACTATCTTAGCAACTGAAGATCGTCATGGGACAAAGAAAATGTTATCAAAGTTAAAGAAAAAATTAGAAGGAATATTGATTAAGCTACCTAAAAAAGAACAAGATTTAAGAATGGATTTGCCCACCATTGGTCTTCAAACTTTAAAAGATTGTAAAAAATATGGCTTAAAAGGAATAGTTTTAAAGGCTAAAAAAAATATATTCTTAGATAAAGCTAAGTGTATAAGTTTTGCTAATAAAAATAAGATCTTTATTAAAATTATATGAAAAAAATTTTTGTTTTAACAGGTGAGCCTTCTGGTGATAAATTGGCCTCAACAGTTATTTCTAAACTTAAAATAAATAATCCAGATATTGAATATTTGTCAGTAGGGGGAACACATATTAAAAAATTAGGAATTCAATCTATTTTTGATTTAAAAGATATTACATACCTTGGCTTTACTAGCGTATTACTTAATATTCTTAAAATTAGAAAAAAAATTAACAAAACGGTTAATGAAATTGTAAAATTTAATCCTGATATTTTATTTAGCGTTGATAGTCCTGATTTTACTCTAAGAGTTGCAGAAAAGGTAAAAAATATCAATAACAGCATTAAGACAATCCATTATGTTGCTCCTCAGGTATGGGTTTGGAGAAAAAATAGAGTTAAAAAAATAAAAAAGTTTATTGATCATATGCTTTTATTATTTAACTTTGAAAAAAAATATTTTGATGAAGAAAATATTAAAAATACTTTTGTTGGTCATCCTTTAATTGAAAAAAAAGATAGTGTAAAAACAACATTAGATAATTTAATTTCTAAAGATAAAAAAATTATATCTTTGTTTCCAGGAAGTAGAAAATCAGAAGTAAATGTTCTTTTGCCAATTTTATTAAAATTTGTTAAATTGATGAACAAAAAAAATTTTGATTATTTGTTTGTTTTTCATGCAACTGATGAAAATAAAGAATTTATAATCGATAAGATCAAAAATATTAACTCAGATAATATAGATGTTATTTCAGATGAAAATATAAAAGATCAAGTTTTATCTAATTCAATTTTTGCAGTCTCTAAATCTGGAACAATTTCTCTTCAAATTTCTAGTGCCAATATTCCCTCAATAATTATTTACAAATTAAGTTTTATAAATTTTATGATATTTAAATTATTGGTTAATGTTAAATTTGCAAATATTATTAATATCATTAATGATAAAGAGGTAATTCCTGAATTATTACAAAAGGAATGCAATGCAGAGGAAATATATAAAACTGTTACATATTTTTTCAAAAATCCAGAGTTAATTGAAAAGCAATTAATTGATTGTAAAAATACTTTAGAGGGAATTAAATCAAAATCTTCTTCATCAAGTGAAGCAGCTTTAATACTAAATAATTATCTTATTTCCTAATCTTTTTTCCACCTCTTCTTTCCCTAAGGAAATTATTATATCATACAAACCAGGTCCAAATTTTGATCCTGTTAAAGCTACCCTCAATGGTTGACCTACACCCTTAAAATTAGTTTTATATTTTTTTATTAAATCATTAACTATGGGTTCAAGTGTTTCTTTATTCAATGTATTTATTGAAATCAGGTTTTGATTAAATTCTTTAATGATATTTTTTGCTTTGTCGTCAATTAATTCTAAATCTTTATCTTCAAATTTCACATCATCAAAAATTATATATTTAGCATTATTAAATATATCCTCCAATGTCTTTGCTTTATTCTTAAGAAAGGCTAATGAATGTTTAATCTTTCCTTCTTTTTCTGGTTTGATTTTCTCCTTATAATTTTCACAATACTTGACAAGATGATCATAAAGTTCATTTTCACCAATAGTTTTAATATAATGTTCATTCATTGATAATATTCTGCTTATATCTAACTTTGATGGAGACTTACCAATTCCCTCTAAGTTAAAATGTTGAATACTTTCTTCTAGTGTAAATATTTCCTTATCTTGATAAGACCAACCTAGTCTTAGTAGATAATTTCTTAAGGCATCTGGCATTATTCCTATTTTTGAATAATCATCTAGCGTTGATGCATTGTCTCTTTTTGATAGTTTTTTACCTTCTATAGTATGAATTAATGGAATATGTGCAAAATCAGGAAGATCCCAACCCATTGCTAAATATATTTGAATTTGTTTGAATGTATTAATTTTATGATCATCACCTCTAATTATGTGGGTCATACTCATTTGATGATCATCTACTGCTGCAGATAAATTATAAGTTGGAGTTTCATCGTTTCTTAAAATAATGAAATCTTCAATAGTAATATTTTCAATTTCAACATCTCCTTGAACTAAGTCTTTTAGTATTGAGGAGCCTTCAATTTTACTTTTAAATCTTACAACAGGTTTAATATCTTTTGGAATATCATTTTCAATTAATTCTCTACATTTTCTATTATATGTATAAGGAAGTTTTTTTTGTCTGGCTCTTTTTTTTTGTTCTTCAATTTCTTCCGTTGAACAATAGCATTTATAAGCATATCCATTTTTAAGTAGTTCTTTAGCAGTATTCATATGATCATTTATTTTGGCAGATTGTATGTATTCATCACCATCATGTTCAATGCCAATCCATTTTAAAGACTTGATAATTTGAATTTTGTGCTCATCTTTAGATCTTTCCTTGTCTGTATCTTCAATTCTTAAATGAAAAGTTCCTTTTTGATTTTTTGAATACAGCCAATTAAATAAAGCTGTTCTTACACCACCAATATGTAAAGCTCCAGTAGGCGAGGGAGCAAATCTTGTTGCTACTTTTGACATCAATGATTTTTAGACTATTTTCTTAGAAGTTTCTATATAAAGATACAAGAACACCTTGAACTTTTACTCTATCTGGACCAAATATTTTGGTTTCATAGTTTCTATTAGCACTTTCAAGTGCTACAGTTTTTCCTTTTCTTCTAATTCTTTTCAACATTGCCTCATGTTCATCTATTAAAGCTACTACAATTTTACCGTTATCTGCAGTATCAGATCTTTTTATGATAACTGTATCACCTTCATTAATACCAGCTTCAATCATTGAATCACCTTGAACTTTTAGACCAAAATATTGACCGTTTTTTTCAAGATTACTTGGAAGCGGTATACGAGAAACTTCATTTTGTATTGCTTCTACAGGGGTTCCTGCAGCGATACTACCTAGCACAGGTATTTCCGTTTCGTTTAAGTTAGTATTTTCTGTATCTAGACCACCTTTGATAACACTAGGTGAAAAGCTATTGTAAATATCATTAGCAGAAGCTGTTTCGGGAAGTTTTATAACCTCTAAAGCTCTTGCTTTATGAGCTAACCTTCTAATAAAACCTCTTTCTTCTAGAGCGCTTATTAATCTATGAATTCCTGATTTAGACTTTAAATTTAAAGAATCTTTCATTTCTTCGTATGAAGGAGATACACCTGAGGCTCTCAACTTTTTGTTGATAAATAAAAGCAGGTTTTTTTGTTTTTTAGTTAGCATAAGAACAAATAAAGTACAAAATCTGTTCTACAAGTGTTCTTCTAATTCAGCAATAGCTAAAAAGCATTTAAAATAGGGCTTTATTTGACTAAAGAACTGAAAAAATTGAATTTTTATCTAAATTTTTTAAAAGTGATTCACCAATTAAAAAAGTTTTTATTTTTGTTTTGTTCTCTAAAGAAAGAAGTTCTTCTTTTGTTTTAATTCCACTTTCAGAAATTAAAGGAGAAGGGTGATCACTTAGTACATTATAGATATCATAAGTTGTATTAAGATCAGTTTTTAAAGTTTTAAGATTTCTATTATTTATTCCAATTAATGCTTCTTTGAAGTTAAGAGCTTTCTTAGCTTCTTCAGCTGTATGCACTTCAACAATTATTGACATATTAAGTTTTAGAGCTTCTTCATACAATTCATTAGCAAGGTCATCAGAAACACCAGCTAATATAATTAATATTGCATCTGCACCATAACTTTTTGCAAGAGGTACTTGAAACTTATCAATAAAAAAATCTTTACACAAAACAGGTAAGTTTATTTTTTCTTTCACTTCGCTAATATTACTTAACTTACCCAAAAAGAAATCTTCTTCTGTAAGAATGGACAAGCAAGTTGCTTTATTGTTATTGTAGATTTTTGCTATTTCTATAGGGTTATAGTTTTCTATTATAATACCAGCTGAGGGGCTTGCTTTTTTTATTTCTGCAATTAAAGAAATTTTATTATTATCAATATTATTTTTGATTTTGTCTTTAAAGTTAATAAATGTTTTATTTTGATCTATTTGTTCATCTAAAGCATTTAATGAAATTGATTTTTTTAATAAATTAATTTTTTCAACTTTTTTTTTAATAATTTCTTTTAATATATCTTTAGACATTCTGAATTTCCTTTAAGTCGTTGTATGTTTTTCCTGATAAAATATGTTTTCTTGCTTTATTATATGCATCAATAAATATTGTATGTTTCTCAGAAACAATAAGTCCTGCTGCTGCATTTAAACAAACGGCTTTTGAAAAATCATTATCCTCACCTTTGAATATATCCAATATTTTGTTTGCATTAAATTTTGGATCGTCACCAAGTAAATCTTTAAATTCATTTGCATTTATATTTAGTTTTATGGGATCAATTAATATTTCAGAAACTTCACCATTTTTTAATTGAACAACATTAGTTTTTGAATAGGGTGATATTTCATCTAATCCATCTTCACTATTTACAATCCATGCAAATTTAATATTTAAATTATTCAAAGCATTAGCAAAAATATTTAATAGCTTTTTATCAAAAACGCCAACTACTTGTCTATTAACGAGGGCAGGGCTACTCAAGGGACCAATCATATTAAAGATTGTTCTTTTGCCTATTTTTTTCCTAGTAGGTCCAACAAATCTCATTGCACTGTGATAATTTGGTGCAAACATAAAACCAAAATTATTTTTTTTAATTTGTTCCTCAATATCCTTAGGATCTAAATCTATTTTTATGTTTAAAGCCTCTAAAACGTCACCAGACCCACATTTAGAGGAAACAGCCTTATTACCATGTTTTGCCACTTTAATGCCCATGCTAGATAGAAGTAGTGCTGATGCTGTTGAAATATTGAGTGTATTCATACCATCCCCACCTGTTCCACAGGTATCAATACAATCATTAACATTAACTCTTTTAGACTTATTTCTTAGCACGTAAACACCTCCAGCAATTTCATCTGAGGTCTCACCTTTAGCTGAAAGTAGAGTTAAAAAATCAAATATTTCATCATCTGATGCTTTACCGTCCATTAGTATTTCAAAAGCATTTTTGCTTTCATCAAATGATAAGTCTTGATTATTTCTTAATTTATCTATGTAAATTTTCATGAGCTTTTGTATTTAATAAAATTTTTTAATATTTTAATTCCAATCATAGTTTTTATACTTTCAGGGTGAAATTGAACACCGTGGATATTATATTCCTTATGCATTATGCCCATAATAATCCCATCTTTTGTTTCTGCAGTAATTTCAAGTTGATCAGATAATGTTTTTTTATCAACTATAAGACTATGATATCTTGTAGCTTGAAATTCAGAAGGAAGATTTTTAAGTATACCTATTTTTTTCGATTTAATAATACTTGTTTTCCCATGCATCAACTTCTTTGCTTGAATAATATTTGAACCGAAAACTTGGCCAATTATTTGATGACCTAAACACACGCCAAGAATCGGTATTTTTCTATAAAGTTTTTTTACTATTTTGATACAATTCCCTGATTGATTTGGATTACCAGGTCCTGGTGATATTATAATTTTGTCATATTTACCTTTTATTATTTGTTGATGAGTGATTTTATCATTTCTAACCACATCAACAGTAACACCTAGTGATGACACATAGTGATATAAATTAAATGTAAAACTATCATAGTTATCTATTAATATAATTTTCATTATTTTAACGCATTGATTAAAGCTTTTGCTTTATTTACAGTTTCTTCGTATTCTTTAATTGGATTACTGTCAGCAACTATCCCTGCACCAGCTTGAACATAGAATTTGTTATTTTTTACAACAGCAGTTCTTAAGGCAATACACGTGTCAAACTCACCATTTGAAGAAAAGTAACCTATGCCACCTGCATAGACTTTTCTTTTAGTGGTTTCTAGCTCATCAATAATTTCCATGGCTCTAATTTTAGGTGCACCAGAAACAGTTCCAGCGGGAAATCCTGCAAGCAATGATTTAAATTTTGAAAATTTAGTGTTGTAAACACCTATCACATTAGAAACGATATGCATTACATGGGAATATTTTTCTATCATAAAACTTTCTGTAACTTTAACTGTTCCTATTTTAGAAACTTTACCAGCATCATTTCTTCCTAAGTCAAGTAACATTAAATGTTCAGAAAGTTCTTTTTTATCTTTAAGTAAATCTTTCGCATAAAAACTATCTTCTTTTAAATTTTTACCTCTAGGTCTAGTTCCTGCAATTGGTCTTACAGTAATCATGTTATCTCTTAGTCTAACTAAAATTTCTGGACTAGCCCCTATAATTTGAAAATCATCAAAATTAAAAAAATACATAAATGGAGAAGGGTTAGTAATTCTGAGTTTTTTATAAATTTCCAATGGTTTTTTAGACAATTTAGCTTCAAACCTTTGACTTAAGACGACTTGAAAAATGTCTCCAATTTCTATGTATTTTTTTGCTTTATTCACCATCTTTAAAAACTTATTTTTAGTGGTATTAGATTTAATTTTGATATTAGTGATAGGTGTTTTGTTAAAATCTTTTTTTTGTAAAGAGGATTGAATTAATAAATCATTAATTTGGCTTTCAATTTCAAGGTATTTTTTTTTATAATTTGTAATTTTTTCATCCTTAAAGATATTAACAATATAAAAAATCTTCTTTTTTAGGTTATCATGGATAACTAACACCCTTGGTCTTAAAAGCCTTACATCAGGTAGTTTTAAATCATCCTTACATTTGTTTGGAATTTTTTCTATATATCTAATTGAATCATAAGAAAAATAACCAGAAATCAGCGAACTAATAGGAGGCAGTCCTGAAGGTATTTTAAATTTAAATTCTTCAATTATCTTTTCAATAATTTTTTCAGGATTTCCTATAATTTTTTTTTTAGTTTTATCTGTAATTAAATATGAATTGTTATCATTGAATTCCCAAATTTTATCTGGGTTTTTTCCAAAAATAGTATACCGACCTCTTATTTTTCCTTTTTCCACAGATTCAAAAACAAAACTATTTTTTTCTAGAAGAAAATTATCAATTAGATTTAAGACTTCGTCATCATTCCTTATTTTTCTAGTTGTGTATAAGATTTGATTTTTGTTTCTTTTATGCTGAAACTTAAAATCATTAAAGTTTCGATTTAACATTATTTAAAATAATTTTTAACTCGCTCAAGTGTTTTTTCATTCACAACAACTTGGTATCTGCTATTTAAAAATAAATCATATGATTTTAAGATATTGTTTTTGCTTTGAGCCCCTTCTTCAGAAGATATTTTTTCAAAATTAGTAGAATTTTTGTTAATGTTATTTTCTTCATATTGAACAGTTTTTGCAATGAATACATCGTTTTCTTTATTTGCAATTAATGTAAATGAATTTATTGGAAGAGAGTAGAGTATTTGAATTGAATTTGCCTCAAATTTTTTAGTATCCTTTATAGAATCCAGTTTAATCTTTTTTATATTATTTTTACCAAGTTCATCAAATGATGCTTGATTGAATATTTTTTTATTAATTTTTTCTAAGATATTTTTATTAAATTCATATTTTTCTTTTTGAAATAGAAGATTTGTAATTTGCTCTTTAAATATAGGATTTTCAAGATCAGGTAATTTAGAGATTGAATTATCTATATTGTAAAAAACATAAGCACCGTCATTTTCAAGAATTTCAATTTTATCATTTCTAGAATTGTAGATCATATTTTCTACTATTTTTTTATTATCAAGATTTATGTAGGAATTAACCTCAGTAGGGGACATATCTAAATTTTTAACTATAATTTCAAAGTCAATATTTTTTGATATTTGGTTTTCTATATCATCAATCTTATCAAAAAATGCTTGATTGAATTCATCTACACCTAGTAGTTTTTTTGGACTAATTTCTACATATGAGAAATCAATATAATCTTGTTTTAATTTCTCTGCATTCTCTTCAACGAAAAACTTAATATCATTGTCTGTAAACATTTCATTTTTTTTATAAAATATGTTTAGATCAATATATTCAATATCTAATTTTTTGTTATTTTCTTTATAAAATTTGTTAATTAAAAATTCTGGTGTTTTTGTTCCACCACTAATGTAGGTAAATAATTGTTTTTGAAGCTCATTGTTTTTTAAACGTATCTCAAACATTGGTGCTGAAGAATTATTTGTTAACAAAAATTTTTCATACAATGTTCTTTTAAATAATCCATTTTCATCATGGAAATTTTTATTATTTTTAATTTTTTTAATTAATACATCTTCTGTGATTGAAAGATTAAGTTCTTCAATTTCAAGATTGAGAAGAGTTGTGGATACCAGTGTAGATAAAAGTTCTTCAATAATATTTTTATCAATATTTTCTTTTATTACTTTTTGGCTTAATCCTGATTCATTTAAATAATCCATAAAATCTTGTGTAGAAATGTTGGTATTATTTATCTTAGCTATGTTATTTTGATTGCCAGTGCTAAACCCTCCACCAAAACCACCAAAACCAAAAGCAATTATAATTACAAAAATTAGTAGCAGGCCACCAATTTTTTTTTTAGAAAAATTTTTAAAAGGATTTATCATTGCATCATTAATTTATTGATCTTTAAAATACCAAGCTATAGATTAAATTTTTCATTATGACAAATAAATATATGTATTTTATAGCCAATTGGAAAATGTATGGGAATTTATCTTCCTTAAATACATTGGATAAAGTTATTAAATTTTCAAAATCTAAAGAAATAAAGGGAGGTAGACTAATTTATTGCCCTCCAAATACTTTAATAAGTTCTTTTTCAAAAAAATTTAGTAATTGCCAAATTGGTATAGGTGGACAGAACTGCCATGAAAGTGAAAGTTATGGAGCATTTACAGGTTCTGTAAATTCACGTATGCTAAAAAATGCTGGTGCTCACTTCGTAATTATTGGTCATTCAGAAAATAGAGAACAGGGTGAAAGTGATAAACTAATTAATCTAAAAATTAAAAGTGCTCTTGAAGCTAAATTAAAAGTTATTTTTTGTATCGGTGAAACTTTAAGTGAAAAAAGAAAAAAAAAGACACGCTCAACCTTATCCAAACAAATTAAAATTGGTTTAAAAAATATTAAAAATAAATCAAATATTTTTTTAGCTTATGAACCTGTTTGGGCTATAGGCAGTGGTCTTATACCGAAACCTCAAGATCTTTTTAAAACAGTAGAATTCATCAAAAGTAAATTTAAAGATAAATTACCAAAAATTTTTTATGGGGGTTCTGTAAATCCACAAAATATAACAATCTTAAGAGAAATTAATAATATTGATGGTTTTTTAATTGGTGGAGCATCTCAAAATGCTAAAAAATTTATTGATATAGTCAAAAAAACATATAGTTAACCCTCATGGAAAATATTCTATTAGTAGTCAACTTAGTACTAGCAACAGTACTTGTGCTTTTGATACTAGTCCAAAAATCTGAAGGTGGAGCACTTGGTATAGGTGTTTCTCAAGATAATTTTATGCTTTCCAGATCTGCTGGTAATTTTATGGGCAAGGCTACAGCAGTAGTTGCAACTTTATTCATAATTTGTAGCTTAGCTTTAACAATAATTTCTAGAGGTGAGTTAACACCTACATCTTCAGTGCTTGATAAGGTTGAAGAAAAGTCTAGTGATACACCTTCAATTCCTGAAAATAATAATTAATCCTTTTAAACTCATTAATTAATCGCTATAAGATAATACCATGGCGCGATATATTTTTGTAACCGGCGGTGTGGTTTCTTCCTTAGGAAAAGGTCTCTCTTCGGCTTCCCTTGCATACTTACTACAATCAAGAGGTTTTAATGTTCGTTTAAGAAAACTGGATCCCTATTTAAATGTTGATCCAGGAACAATGAGTCCATTTCAACATGGTGAAGTCTTTGTAACAAATGATGGCGCTGAAACAGATTTAGATTTAGGGCACTATGAAAGATTTTCTGGAATATCTGCAAAAAAATCTGACAATATTACAACTGGAAAAATTTATAGTGATGTTTTAAAAAAAGAACGTAAAGGAGGATATCTTGGAAAAACAGTTCAAGTTATCCCACATATAACTGACCGTATTAAAGATTTTATAAAAAGTGACACATCAAAAGAAGACTTTGTAATTTGTGAAATTGGTGGAATAGTGGGTGATATAGAAAGCCTCCCATTCGTTGAAGCTATTAGACAACTTTCTAATGATGTAGGAAAAAAAAATGCTTTATTTATTCACTTAACTCTAGTCCCGTACCTTAGAGCATCAGATGAAATAAAAACAAAGCCCACTCAACACTCCGTAAAAGAATTAAGAAGTCTTGGCATACAACCAGATATTATTATTTGTAGATCTGAAAGACCTATACCTTTAGAGCATAGGAAAAAAATATCTTTATTCTGTAATGTTGGTATTGAAAATGTAATTCAAACTGTTGATGTTAAAACTATTTATGAAGCACCAATTAGCTTCAATAGAGAAAATTTAGATAAACAAGTACTTGAATATTTTAAAATAAAATCAAGAAAAAAAGTTAATTTAAATCCTTGGAAAAAAATCACTAAAATTGTTCTGCATACAAAAAAATCAATCAATATTGCAATCATTGGTAAATATGTTGAACTTAAAGATGCTTATAAATCATTAGATGAAGCTTTAACTCATGGTGGCATTGATAATAATTTGAAAATTAATTTAGTGAGAATAGATTCTGAAAACTTAAAAATTTCTGAAATTAAAAAAAAGTTAAAAGGAGTTTCTGGAATTTTGATACCAGGTGGATTTGGTAAGAGGGGAACAGAGGGTAAAATAGAAGCAATTAAATATGCTAGAGAGAAAAAAATTCCTTTTTTTGGAATTTGTTTTGGAATGCAGATGGCTATTATTGAATTTGCAAGGAATAAACTAAATATAAAAAAAGCTACATCAAGTGAGTTTGGATTTGGAGGAACTCCAATAATTGGTTTAATTTCAGAATGGAATAAGGATGGAAAATTAATTAAAGGAACTGTTAAAGACCTTGGTGGAACTATGAGACTTGGTCTTTATGAGGCTAGATTAAAAGAAAATTCATTGATTAGAAAAATCTATAAATCAAAATCAATTGAAGAGAGACACAGACATAGATACGAGGTTAATATTAGTTATAAAGAGCAATTTGAAAAAAATGGCCTTATCTTTTCAGGATTATCTCCAGATAAAAAATTACCAGAGGTTATTGAGCTAAAAAATCACCCATGGTTTATAGCTGTCCAATTTCACCCAGAATTTAAATCTAGACCTTTAGCGCCACATCCTTTATTCTCATCATTTATCAAAGCTGCTAAAAATCATAAATGAAAAATATAAAAATTAATTGTGGAAATATAGAAATTTCAAATAATAACAAAATTTGTATTATTGCTGGACCGTGCCAACTTGAGACAGAGCAACACGCCATGGATATGGCTGGTAAAATTAAAGAAATAACTTCCAAGTTTAATATGGGTTTTATTTATAAAACATCTTTCGATAAAGCTAATAGAACAAGTCTAAAAGGACAAAGAGGTGCAGGCCTTGAACAATCTTTGCCTATTTTTGATAAAATTAAAAAAGAATTAAATGTTCCAATATTAACTGACATACACAACGCTGAACAATGTTCACTAGTTGCTCCTCATGCAGATGTATTACAAATTCCAGCATTTTTATGTAGGCAAACAGATTTATTAATTGCTGCTGCAAAAACTGGGAAAATTATAAATGTTAAAAAAGGTCAATTCCTTGCACCATGGGATATGGTTAATGTTACAAAAAAAATTGCTGACTCTGGTAATAATAATATTTTAGTTACAGAAAGAGGAGCTAGCTTTGGTTACAACACTCTTGTCTCTGATATGAGGTCTTTACCTATAATGGCAAAAAATGGTTATCCTGTTATTTTTGATGCCACACATTCAGTACAACAACCTGGAGGTCTAGGTGAAACAAGTGGTGGTCAAAGAGAGTTTGTAGAACACTTAGCAAGAGCTGCAGTTGCAGTTGGTGTTGCAGGTGTTTTTATTGAAACACATCAAGACCCAGATAACGCTCCGTCAGATGGACCTAACATGGTTCCTCTAGACAAATTAGAAAAATTGCTATCTCAATTATTTGAAATAGACAATCTAATTAAAAAATAAATGAGTAAGATTTTAAAGATAAGAGCTCGTCAAGTTTTTGATAGCAGAGGAAACCCCACAATTGAAGCAGAAGTTTATTCAAAAAACTTAAGTGCCTCTGCCATTTGTCCATCGGGCGCCTCAACTGGAACCTATGAAGCATTTGAGAAGAGAGACAATAATAACAAAAAGTATTTAGGCAAAAGTGTTCTGGGCGCAGTCAATCTAGTTAATACAAAAATTTCAAAAAAATTATTAGGTGCGAATATCCATGATCAAACACGTATTGATACAATCTTAATTAATCTTGATGGTACTCGGCAAAAAATAAACTTAGGAGCAAATGCTATTTTAGCAGTGTCTATGGCAGCTAAGAAACTTTCTGCTAAAATTAAGAGAGTTCCTTTATATAAAACTTTTTTAGTAAAAAATAATTACAGATTACCTTACCCATTAATGAATATTATTAATGGTGGAGCGCATGCTAATAACGGATTAAGAATTCAAGAGTTCATGATTAGACCCGATAAAGCTAAAAACTTTTCAGAGGCTATGAGAATATGTTTTGTTGTAATTAACAACTTAAGAAAATTGATTATAAAAAAGGGTTTATCAACATCCGTAGGAGATGAGGGTGGCTTTGCTCCAATGATTAGTAGCAATGAGAAAGCTTTAGATTTAGTTGTTGCCGCAATTAATAAATCTGGTTTTAAAAACGGCAAAGATGTCTCAATTTGTTTAGATGTTGCGGCGAATGAACTAATGAAGAAAGATAAATACTCTATTCATTCAAAAAAATTTGTTTCGGTAAATCAATCTATTAAAGAATATAAAAAAATAATAAATAAATATAAAATCAAATCTATTGAAGACCCATTTGGAGAAAATGATTGGATGGCATGGAGTAAATTAATGAAAAATACTAATAATGTGCAAATAGTAGGTGATGATTTATATGTAACTAATCTAGAAAGACTTAAAAAAGGCTTTTTAAACAACTCTTCAAATTCTATATTAATTAAACTCAATCAAATCGGCACAGTTTCAGAAACACTTGAGGTTATTAAGTTTGCACAAATTATTGGTTATAAAACAATAATTTCGCATAGATCTGGAGATAGCGAGGATACTTTTATAGCTGACCTTGCGGTGGGCACTAATTCAAACCAAATTAAAACAGGATCTTTAGCTAGATCAGAACGTGTTGCAAAATATAATCAATTATTACGTATAGAAGAAGAGCTTGGAAAAAAAGCATCAATGAGTAAAATTCATTAATGCTGGGTAAATTAAAAAAGAATTATTTTTTATTAATATCTACTTTTTTAATAATTTATTTTTTCTTTAATCTTCTAGATGGTGAAAGAGGTCTTTTTTCTTATTTCAAAAAAAAAGAAATTTTAGTCAATCTAAAAATTGAAGAAGTTAATTTATCTAAAAAAATCAAAGATCTTGAGTTTAAAAATTCTCTATTAAGTACTAAATTAGACCTAGATTATGTTGAAACCTTAATTAGAGAAAAATTTATGTTTGGCAAAGAAGGGGAGACCCTTTATATAATTAAAAAGAATGACAATTAAACCAAGACATCCAGAAAAAGTTAACAAACCCTTAAATCCAATTAAAAAAAAACCTGATTGGATAAGATCTAAGCTTGTTAATAGTAAAGAGTTTTTTCTAACAAAAACAATTGTTAATAATAATAATTTAGTAACTGTATGTCAGGAAGCGAACTGTCCAAATATTACAGAATGCTGGAGCAAAAGACATGCAACATTTATGATTATGGGTGACACTTGCACAAGAGCATGTGCTTTTTGCGATGTAAAAACTGGCAAACCTGGAAACCTAGACTCATTAGAGCCGGTTAAGATTGCTGAAGCTGTAAAAAAATTAAATTTAAAACATGTTGTAATTACTTCTGTAGATAGAGATGATCTTGAAGATGGAGGATCAAATCATTTTTTTGAGGTAATTGATCAAACAAGAAAAAGAAATCCTAATACATCAATTGAGGTTTTAACACCTGATTTTCTAAGAAAAGGAGATGCTTATAAAAAAGTACTAGAAGCTAATCCAGATGTTTTTAATCATAACATTGAAACTGTACCTAGACTTTATTTAAAAGTAAGACCAGGCTCTAGATATTTTTCATCATTAGAACTTTTAAAGAATGCAAAGCTAGTTAATAAAAATGTATTCACAAAATCAGGGCTAATGGTTGGATTAGGTGAAAATAAAGAGGAGATCATTCAAGTGATGGATGATCTAAAAGCAGCAAATGTAGATTTTTTAACTATTGGTCAATACTTACAGCCCTCTGTAAGACATCACCCCTTAGATCGTTATTACCATCCAGATGAATTTAAAGAGCTAGAAACTATTGCAAAATCAAAAGGATTTTTATTAGTTTCATCGACACCTTTAACTAGATCTTCATATCACGCTGATGAAGATTTTGCTAAACTTCAACAAAATAGAATTAACAATCATTAATGCCTAAGGCATCAGTTAAAAGAAATATAAATAAAAAAAAAGATAAACTTATTGAGTTTGTTTTAGATATAGAAAAATATCCAGAATTTATCCCTTTTTGCTTAGATTCAAAAGTTTACGATAGAAAAGAAGAAAATAATCAAATCCTAATCATAGCAGATTTAACAATTGGAAAGGGTCCTTTTAGCGACACTTATAAAAGTGATGTTAGATTTAATAAAAAAGATGATACGATTAATGTTACTAATTTAGATGGGCCACTAAAGCACTTGCAAAATAATTGGAAATTTATAGAAAATAACAACATGACTGAGGTTTATTTTGATGTTGATTTTGAAATTAAAAATAAGTTTTTAAATTTATTAATGGAAAAATCATTTGAATTTGGTTTAAATAAAATTGCTGATGCTTTCCAAAAAAGAGCTGAAACCATATGAAATTGAAGACTATAAAACTTACTTTTTTATTATTATTTCTTTCATTTAATCTTTTAAAAGCAGACATGACCAAGGAAGCTTTTTTAGATGTTGGAATTAACTCAATAAGAGAATGGTCTTCATGCGAAACTAATAATGATATTCCTAAAGCTAAATATGAAGAGTATGAGCAAGTAATAAATAATGGATGGCGACATATAAATATTATTCTGTGTGCTCATAATGATTTTCCAAACGACAAACTTAGCACAAAAGGTTTAGATATTAGAATTACGAACCTTAGAATACAAATTGAAGCACTATTAAAAAAATATCCTGATATTGCTTTTGGAATAAGTTTTAAAGGTCATAGACCTGTCGGTGGAACTGGAAAATATGGATGGGATGTAAAAGGTATACCACAAGCAATATTATATAAACGTATAGAAGACTCGCCAGAGTTACAAAAAGAATATTTAAAATGGTGGCGCCTAGTTGCCAATGAATTTAAGGACACTGAAAGAGTTGCTTTTACCATAATGAACGAACCAGAATGGCATAAGAAAACTAATGGTAAAAAAAAATGGCGCAAACTATCTTTAGACGTCATTGATGCTATTCGTAAAATTTCTCCTAACCGTTGGATTATTCTAGAAGGCGTAAATAAATCACTAATTGCCAGAGATTGGACTGCGAGAGGTGTTATGGGTAAGCCAGTAGATAGAGATAAAATTATTTATGGATTTCATTATTATTTGACAACTAATGCAGGACCAGAGTCTGAAAATAATCCAAAAGTTGTTGTGAAAAAAATTAATAAAAGTGAATATTCAAATGGATGGAAGGCATTAAAAAGCGTTATTAAATATGGTGAACAATATAACGTTCCAGTAAGCGTCACTGAATTTGGAATGACCGGTCTTTTAGAGGGTATAGGTGGTGTGGATTTAAATTTGCGAACAGATTTTGTCAAAAATACTATTGTAAAATATATGGATGCTTGTAATGAGTGTGGACTTACATGGTGGGCACTAGGTGACTATAACACACCTTACGTGAGACAAAACCCAAATAAATATCAAAACTTTCCACGAGTTCCTGATCAAAACTTATTTGAAATCTTAAAGCTGAAGAAAAAAAATAATTCAAACTTTTCTTCAAAGCAAGTTTCACCTCCATATATAAAACGTTCAACTAAAATCAAAGGAGCTTCAGCTATTCCCTATCATGAAGATTTTTCATCAGAAGAAATAGTTTTTTTAATGACTGCAGATGGAGAGGACGAAAAATGTATTAGAGATCAGTTGGGTCCTGGGTTAGATCTTTTACGAAAAGACACAATTAATCATAAAAGATACTCTAGACCTGTAATCTATACATGGATAAAAAAGATTGTAAAAGATTGCTCAAATTAAAGAGCTAACAATATCCAAAGCTCTTTTAACTGATGCTTTTTGAATTGAGTTTCTTGTTTTTCGTTTAAAAATATTCTTTGTAATTACTAATTTATTGGATCTTTTTACCCCAATATAGACTAGTCCAACTGGTTTGCTTTTAGTACCACCATTAGGACCTGCAATACCTGTTACAGATACATTTATTTGAGCTTTAGATATCTTTGCTAAATTCTTAACCATAGCCTCACAACATTCAGCACTAACAGCGCCATATTTTTTGATAATATTTTTATTTACTTTTAAAATATTGATTTTTGCTTGATTAGAATAGGTAATTAAACCTATGTTAAATATTTTAGAGGCACCACTAAAAGAGGTAATAGCTGCAGTTAACATTCCACCTGTACAAGACTCAGCAAAAGAGATTTTAAGTTTTTTTTTGATTAATTTTTTTACAATATTTTTCATTATAAAACATAGCTCTTTAAAATCATGAAACACACAAGAGTTAGAACCACATAAAAACCAGCACAGATATCATCCATAATTACACCAAAACTATTCTTAAAGTTTTTATCAAAAAAACTTACTGGAAATGGTTTCATGATATCAAAATATCTAAAAAGAATAAAAAATAGAGCATAATAAACAATAGCTTCACTACCTTCTTTTGTTGTTCCATGGAATATTTCATAAAGATATATTGGTATTGATTGACCTAAAAATTCATCAATAATAATTTCACCAGGATCTTTATTTTCACTATTTTCTATATGGCTTGAAACTGCATAAAATGAATAAATAAATATTATTATTAGACCTAGCAAAATTATATTTGAGGAAATATTTAAGGTATGAAATAGATAATAAAGAATAATTACAGTTGCTAGAGATCCAAATGTGCCTGGCATAAATTTTATTTTACCCAGACCAAACATGGTGACAAATAATGAGTTGAAAGTTTTAATCATTTTTTAATTATAGAAGCTATTACTTCACAAGCTATTGCTTTTTCTTTACCAATAACACCTAATTTTTCAGTTGTTTTTCCTTTAATATTTATTTGTGAAATCGAAATCTTACATAATTTTGTAATACAATTTATGATTTGTTTTTTATATTTTTGGATCTTAGGTTTTTGAGTAATGATATTAATATCAATATTATTGATTAAAAAGCCTTTTGCTTCAGTTTGTTTAATTACCTCACTTAAAAGAATGGTAGATCTAATATTTTTAAACTTTTTATTCTTATCAGAAAATTTTTCTCCGATATCACCCATTGAGCAAGCTCCAAGAATTGCATCAATTACAGCATGTAAAACAGGATCACCATCTGAATGACCTAAGGTGCCAAGAGGTGAAGGTATTTTAATTCCACCTAAGTAAAGTGTTTTATTGGGCACTAATCTATGTACATCGAAACCCAATCCAAATTTTATCAAATTATTTGATTTGATATCTGAATTTATTGTAATCTTATTATTATTAGCTTCACCTTTTATAATTTTTATCTTCTTGCCGGCCCTTACAAATAAGTTAGCGTCGTCTGTAACTTCAAATTTTTTGTTGTTTTGAAGTACGTATAATTTTTTATAATTAAATGCCTGGGGTGTTTGAATTAAGTAAATATTTTCTCTTTTTAAATTTGTAACTTTATTTGAACTTTTTTGTTTTATAGAATCTGATGTTTGAATTGCGGGAATTACACAATCATTTTTTTTTAATCCATCCACTAATTTCTTTAAAAGTTCAAGAGAAAAATTTGGTCTTGCAGCATCATGAATTATTACATTTTTAAAATTATTTCTTTTAATACTTTTTAAGGCAATATAAGCAGACTGTGCTCTTGTTTTGCCACCATTAATAATACTGATATTTTTGATAGCAAGTTTTTTGATATAATTTTTATGTTTTTTATTTATTACAAGAACAATCTTATTAAACTTATTAAATACTTTAGCTTTATCAATTGAATGTAATAATAAAGGCTTTCCTTTATAATCCGTGTATGGTTTTGGAATATTTGAATTAAATCTTTTACTTTCACCTCCAGCAAGTATTATAAAGCAACTATTCATGTTAAAAATATATAACACATTATTTTGTTCACAATGATTGATTTTATTAAAAAAAATATATTTATCATTATAATATTTTTAATCACTTTATTCATAGGTTTTGTAACTTTTTTAACGTTCATTGATAAAAGTTTTTTCAAATTATCTGATAATAATCTCCAGATTTTACTAATTGGAAATATTGCATTGTTAATACTTCTTTTTTTTATGATATTTTCAGAAGTAAGAAATTCTTTAAGAATAGATGTTGACGTAAGTGGCTCTAAAGCCAATAGAAAATATATAACTTTTTTTGCATTATTTACTTTAATTCCTTCTATTTTAATTTCTTTATTCTCATTATTCCTCCTTTCTTTTGCGCTTGATAAATATTTAGATAAAAAAATAACAACTGCAGTTAACAACTCTTATGAAATTGCGAAAAGCTATACTGAAGAAGTCAGAACAAAAACTCAATCAGAGATAATTTTAATAGCATTTGATTTAAATAAAAGTATCAATTTTTTAAACACTAATATTAACCAATTTAAAAGTTTTCTAAATACTCAAAAATTAATTAGAGGTATGGACGAAGTACACATCATTGATGGTAATGGAAACTTATACTTATCAACCTTAGAAGATAATACTCTGTATGTACCTCCTTTGTTTGAAGCTTTAGAAATGGTTCAAAATGATAAAAGACCACTTAAGATTATTAATGCTTTTAAAAATCAAACAGCATCAATTATAAAACTTGAAAATTTTAATGGAAAGTATTTGTATATAGTCAAATATTTAGACAAAAAAATTTCTCAATATTTACTTGAGTCTCAAGAAGCGCTTAATTTTTATTACACAGTATTAAATAAACAAACTGGAATTAAGATATCATTTGTATTTATTTATCTTGTTATAGTCTCATTGTTATTATTTTTATCAATATCAATTGCTATAAAATTTTCATCAAGATTTTTTAGATCTATTAATAATTTAATTATTGCATCTTCTAATATCGGAAAAGGTAATTTAGATATTAAAGTACCAGAAATTAAAACTGATAAAGACATGGAAGTGTTAAATCAAAACTTTAATTTAATGATAGATAAATTAAAATCACAACAAGATAAACTTATAATTAAAGAAAGACACGAAGCTTGGGAAAACTTAGCTAGAAAATTAGCTCATGAAATTAAAAATCCACTCACACCCATTCAACTAACTATTGATAGATTAAAAAGTAAATATTCAGAAAAAATGCTAGACCATGAAAAAGATGATTTTTCTAAAAGTTTATTGATAATTGGAAAACAAATTAAACAAATTGAAAACTTAGTTAATGAATTTTCTGATTTTGCAAGAATGCCAAAGCCTATTCTCAAAGATAACAACTTGATTTCCCTGATAAAAGATAACATTAAATTAATAAATGAATTAGATAATAAAATTATAATTGATTTTAAGACAAGTAAATCAGATATACTCTTAAATTCCGATAGTGAGCAAATAAGTAGAGTTTTCTTCAATTTAATTAAAAACTCTATTGAAAGTATACAGGATAAAAAAATTGATGATGTTAATTTGATAGGAAAAATTGATATTTCTTTAAATGAGAATTTAGAAAAAATTAATTTTATAATTATTGATAATGGAATAGGATTTGGAATATTTGCAGACAATATAAAAGACATTCTAAATCCTTACTTTACAACAAAGAAAAAAGGGACTGGCTTAGGTTTGTCCATTGTTAATAAAATAATAAATGATCATAATGGAAAAATAAATTTTGTTTCACTTGATAACGGGGCAAAAATAGAAATTATATTCACAAAATAATGAGTACCGAAATATTAATTATTGATGATAATGTAGATATTAGAAATATAATTAACGATCTAATTATTGAAGCTGGTTACAAAACAAGATTGGCTGCAAACTACAATCAAGCTTTAAACGAGATTGATAAAAAACTTCCAGATGTTGCAATTATAGATGTTAAGTTAGACAAAGGTGACAATGATGGTCTAGAGCTTTTATCACACATTAAAACTAAGGATAAAAATATTCCAGTTATAATAATTACAGGCCACGCAAACGTAGAAATGGCGATCAAAGCTTTAAAAGCTGGTGCTTTCGAATTTATTGAAAAACCTTTTAATCAAGAGAGATTATTAAATTTTGTTAATAGAGCCGTTGAAAACTTAAGTCTTAAAAATAAAAATAAAGAATTTGAAAGCAAACTTTTTTACTCTTATGATTTAATTGGTATTAGTGATAATATTAAAAATATTAATGATCAAATAACTAAAATATCAGTTTCTGAAAGTAGAATTTTTATTAATGGACCAGCCGGTTCTGGTAAAGAGTTGATAGCAAGAAAAATACATAAAGAATCTAAAAGACATGAGGGTCCTTTTATTATTCTGAATGCTGCATTGTTAGATATAGAAAAATATGAATTAGAATTATTTGGTGAGGAAAAAGATAATGGTTCTATAACTTATGGTGCTCTTGAAAAATCATCAAAGGGCACACTTTTAATTGATGAAATTTCTGAAATCCCACTTGATACTCAATCTAAAATTTTAAGAGTCTTAATAGATCAAAAATTTAAGAGAATTAATGGCAATCACGATATTAATGTGGATGTAAGAATTATATGCTCATCTAGCAAAGATATAAAAAAAGAAATAGAAAATGGTAATTTTAGAGAGGATTTATACCATCGTCTTAATGTATTCGAAATTAATATTGACCCTCTAAAAAACAGGGTTTCTGATATACCTTTATTAGTTGAATATTTTTCTGAAAAAATTTCAACAAATTATAATTTAAAAAAATTTAGAATTGATACAAACAATAATTATCTACTCAATTATGATTGGCCAGGTAACGTTAGAGAATTAAGAAATTTAATAGAGAGAATTGCAATACTTTCACCCGATAGTACTGATAAAATTTCAAATATTATTAAAGAATCCCTAAAAACACCCGATATTAAGAATACATCATCAGAAAACTCTTTATCTATACCATTAAAAGAAGCTAGAGAAAATTTTGAAAAAGAGTATTTAACTACACAATTGAAAAAATTTAATGGCAATATATCAAAAACTGCCGACTTTATAGGAATGGAAAGATCTGCCTTACATAGAAAGCTTAAAGGTTTAGGGATCAAGGAACTAAATTAAATGAATATTATAATTTGTGGTGCTGGTAGAGTTGGTTTTACTATCGCAAAAATTTTAAGTGAACAAGGTCACTCTATAACTGTAATTGATCAATCAAGTGAAGACATACAAAAGATAGATGACACACTAGATGTTAAGTCTATTGTAGGTAAAGGCACCTATCCATCAATTTTAGAAAAAGCAAACGCAACTGATGCTGACATGATTATTGCAGTAACACGTAATGATGAAATTAATATGCTAATATGTCAAATAGCATTTTCAATATTTAATGTTCCAAAAAAAATAGCAAGGATCAGATCACAAGATTATTTAAATCCTAAATTTACAAAAGTTTATAATAAAGAAAATTTACCAATAGATGTTATTATCTCACCTGAAATAGAGATAGCAAAGTCTCTTCAAAGAAAATTAGAAGCCCCTGGCGCATTAGATAATGTTCCTTTTGCAAATAATAAAATTAGATTGCTTGAGATTTTGATAGATGCCAGCTGTCCAATAAAAGATATTAAACTTAACGAGCTTACTAAAAAGTTTCCAAAATTAAACTCAAATATAATGGGTGTAATTAGGGATGAAAAATTTGTTTTACTAAAAAAAACTGATGTAATGCTTAAAGATGACAAAGCTTATGTTGTAATTAACGCCTCACAAATGAACGAAACTTTAGTAGCCTTTGGTCACACAGAAAAAATTTCTAATAAAATTTTGATTATTGGAGGAGGAAATATAGGCTTTAACTTAGCAAAAAATTTAGAAGAAAGTTTTGATTCTGCTAGGGTTAAGATAATAGAAAAAGACAAAGAAAGAGCAGAACTTATTGCAAGCCAATTAAATAATACAATTGTTATAAATGGAGATGCTCTTGATGAGGAAGTTTTATTAGAGGCAAATTTAGAAGAGGTTCAAACTGTTTTGGCGCTCACAAATGATGATGAAGATAATTTAATGGTAAGTGTATTAGTTGAAAAATTTGCTAAAGATAATGATGAGTTAAGTGACAAAAGAACCATGGCTTTGATTAACAAGCCTAATTATTCTCTTTTACAAACTTCTTTAAAAATTGATGATTTTATTGATCCTAGAATGAATACTGTATCAAGTATCTTAA
>Ga0209384_1000066_pt1 | contig 75063 bp, 77 predicted proteins | sample CoawatmetaG05DNA_FD_187511 | JGI IMG/M metagenome (GOLD analysis project Ga0209384, IMG submission 187511) | Marine microbial communities from the West Antarctic Peninsula - Coastal water metaG058-DNA (SPAdes) (version 2) | ecosystem: Environmental > Aquatic > Marine > Coastal ... | reverse complement strand
CTCTGTCCGTTGATGTGCCTAACGAATTAATCTGCAGTTTGACTACACTATCAATCTTTAACGTTTTCCATAAATTGGCCGTCAATAGTAGCAACTCAGCATCAATATCCGGTCCATTTAACCCGAAAGCCTCTACGCCAATTTGATGGAACTGCCGTTGTCGTCCTTTTTGTGGTCGTTCATGACGGAACATCGGTCCGGCATACCATAATCGCTGCGTTTGATTATGCAAAAGACCATGCTCCGTGCAGGCTCGAACGCATCCTGCAGTGCCTTCAGGGCGCAAGCTGAGTTGGTCGCCATTACGGTCTTCAAAGCTATACATCTCTTTTTCGACGATATCTGTGGCTTCGCCTACAGAACGCTTAAATAATTCTGTTTGTTCGAGGATGGGAAAACGAATTTCTTGATAACTATAACGGGACAAAACATCGGCGACTTTTTTTTCAAGGTACTGCCAAATTTCAGAGTTGCCTGGGAGGAGGTCGTGCATGCCGCGCAAAGATTGTATTTTCATGACGAGTCTCCTTTTTAACCTCTGGCGATTATTTGCTCGGCGGCCAAAGCCAACTGAGCCTCTTTAGCGGTAGCTTTAGCCCGAATTTCTGCTTCTAACTGATCAACCAAATTATCTTGGCTGATTTTGTGGTCAGGCACACCGTCAAGATACACTAAATTAGCTGGAGAGCCGCCCGTTAAACCAAAGTCAGACCCCTTGGCCTCGCCCGGACCGTTCACAATGCAGCCAATAATTGATACGTCCATCGGCACATCAATATCTTCTAATCTATTTTCCAACTCATTAACGGTGCTGATAACGTCAAAATTCTGACGGGAACAACTGGGGCAAGCAATAAAATTAATGCCTTTGGATCGGAGTCTTAAACTTCGCAGCATCGACCAAGCAACTTTGACCTCCTCTTCGGGTTCAGCGGCCAGCGATATTCTTACAGTGTCGCCTATTCCGTCCAACAACAACGCCCCAAGCCCGATGGCTGACTTAACCGTGCCAGCACGCAGCCCCCCAGCCTCAGTGATCCCAAGGTGAAGAGGTTGCTCAATGCGTGTAGCAAGATCTCGATAAGCCGCTTGAGCCATAAAGATATCAGATGCCTTGACGCTTACTTTGAAATTTTGGAAATCATACTTATCTAAAAGCTCGACATTGCGCATTGCTGACTCGACCATGGCCTCTGCCGTTGGTTCAGCATACTTGCGGAGCAAGTCTTTACCCAAAGATCCTGCGTTAACGCCAATTCGGATGGGTATATTGAGATCTTTTGCCTTGGCAATAACCTCCCGCAAGCGATCTTCTCGGCTTATATTACCGGGGTTAATGCGCAGACAATCAACACCTAAGTCGGCAACACGAAGTGCAATTTTATGGTCAAAATGAATATCAGCCACTAGAGGAACGCTTACTCGCTTTCTTATCTCACCAAAGGCATCAGCTTCTTCTATCGTAGGAACAGAAACTCGCACTATATCCGCGCCAGCTTTTTGAATACGTTCTATTTGGGCTACCGTAGCCTCTACATCTGAAGTCAAAGTGTTAGTCATACTCTGGACAGAAATAGGCGCATCACCGCCGATAGGTACGTTACCGACCATGATCTGTCGCGACTTGCGCCGCACGATAGATGTTTCACTAAAACTCAAATTTTACTCGCTTTTCGCTCCGCAATGGAGCTCATTCTTGCTACACGTTTCATACTTTATCTTGCTAAAGCAACCTAGAGAAGCACATCCGCGCCTCAACACTAATCAGTGATATTTAGCGTTTGAACATCACTTAAGCGCTTTTTGTAACGTGCCTGACGCTTAGTCCGGTCATTAACCTCACCAGCAAGCTGACCACAGGCAGCTGCAATATCATCACCCCGGGTAGTTCTCACAGTTACAGTGTAACCCTCCGCCATCAGAATATCTCTAAACCGATCTAGCGCAGTATTAGTGACGCGCTTATAGTCTGATCCTGGAAAAGCATTGAACGGAATTAGATTGACCTTGCAGGGCAAATCTTTCAATAACACGGCTAATTCACGAGCATGCACTGATCGATCATTTATTTGATCCATCAGCGTATATTCCACGGTTACTTTTCGACGATTATCGGGCATTTTTTCAATATAATTTTTGGCACTTTCAATAAACTGGGCTAATGGGTACTTTCGATTAATGGGCACTAGCTGATTACGTAACTCATCGTTTGGAGCATGCAATGAAATAGCCAAGGATACGTCGCTCACATCACCTAACTTATCTAACTGAGGAACAACACCTGCAGTGCTAAGGGTCACACGACGCTTTGAAAGGCCATAAGCGTTGTCTTCGAGCATAATACTCATAGCGTCAACAACATTGTCAAAATTCATTAAGGGTTCGCCCATCCCCATCATCACCACATTGGTAACACGGCGCTTAGCCTTGGGCGCGAACTGCTCAAAGGAATTTGCAGCAATCCATAGCTGACCAATAATTTCTGCGGCTGTTAGATCTCTATTAAAACCCTGCTTGCCGGTGGCACAAAAACTGCAGTCAAGAGCGCAACCGATCTGAGATGATACGCATAGAGTGCCTCGATCTCGTTCAGGAATGTAAACCATTTCAATACAACTTCCGCCATCGACTCGAATCAGCCATTTGCGCGTTCCATCTACAGAGTCCTGACAGCTCACTACCTCAGGTAATTTTACTTCCGACACTTCTGCAAGCTTGGCGCGCAGATCCTTAGATAGGTTGCTCATCTCATTAAGATCACACTCACCCATCTGATGAATCCACTTAATAACCTGAGTCGCCCGAAAACGCTTCTCACCTATTCCTTCCATGAAGTCGCCAAGACGAGACGCAGAAAACCCCAGCAGGTTAGTTTTAACTTGTTGGGGTTGATCGTCTGTTATATTTACTGCTGATTTTGGGGACATAAAAGTCCTAATATCTCATTGTCTAACGAGGACAAATCTCGCTATCTTCAAAAAAGTAGGCGATTTCTCGCGCCGCAGAAGTAGCCGAATCAGAGCCATGCGCCGCATTGGCATCGATAGATTCCGCAAAGTCTGCACGAATAGTACCAGCTGCGGCCTCTTTGGGGTTAGTTGCTCCCATTAGATCGCGATTGGTCATAATAGCATTATCACCTTCAAGCACCTGCACAGAGACTGGACCAGACGTCATAAACCCAACCAAATCATTAAAAAAACCACGCTCGCTGTGCTCAGCATAAAAGCCCTCAGCTTGCTCTTGGCTTAAGTGCATCATCTTACAGGCAACAATACTAAGTCCTGCGGTTTCAAATCGGCCCAAGATTTGGCCAACAACATTTTTTGCCACTGCGTCAGGCTTAATAATAGATAGTGTGCGTTCGGTCGCCATGAAACTTCTCCAAAGTCAGTAAATTTTAGTCATTTAAAAATGGGGTATAAAAAGTGCGCGAATTTTACCTATCAATGAGAGCAGTCACAACAGGTTTATCAAGTAGTTAGTAACCATTTTTTATTAGACATTGCAGGTGAAGCAAGTAAGACAATGTTGGATAGCCAACACGAAGGTCCTAAAGACCTTTGTGCCGAGTTGAATTAATCTGAAAATCCGCGTATCGAGCAGCACCCACGCCGGCAGGTTCGGCTAACTTTGGTCATTAATTATTGGCTTGAGCCAAGCTCTAGAATACGTATGTAAACCTTAACACCACGGACAAAATCGTCTACCCCAATTCGCTCATTAGTGCCATGAAAGCCGGCTAATTGCGCCTTAGTCAGTGGAACGGGAGTAAATCGGTAAGCATCATCTGCTACTCGCTCATAATGCCTCGAATCAGTCGCCGCCACCGTTACTCCCGGCACGACGATAACATCTCCATAGATATTTCGGATCGAACCTTCAATATTTTTAAAGCCGCTTGATTTCCAGCTTGAGACTTGAGAAGCAGGCTTACCTAGACCGAAACCATCCCACCTTATTGGCCTAACCTCAATGTTATCGCTTCCCACTACCTCCCTGACATGCTCAAAGATACTCTCAATAGTGTCTCTGGGGTGCACTCTAAAGTTGACTGTCGCGATCGCCTCTATAGGCAAGACATTAGTTTTAACACTGGCTGAGAGCATTGTTGGCGCAGTAGTAGTGCGCAGCGTTGCGTTGAGTCCTGGATTCTTGGATAATTCAGCGTCAATCAAACTACCAAAGAGCCATCTGTTAGCAAACAGCAACTTTAGAGTGAAGGGCATTTCTCGACTGGTTGTATCAAATAGAGCCAGACTCAAACCCGCTAGCCCTCCTGGTATCGGATTTTCTTCAAGCTTAGTGATCGCAGCTGCTAGAACGCCAACTGCGGTTTGCTTGGGAGGCATAGACGAATGACCACCAACACCCTTACCTACTATCTGCAAGGTAGTCGACCCTTTTTCCGCCACGTTGATCGATGCCACCAACTTATCTACCCCCGGCAAAAAACCATCGAGCAGAAAAGAGCCTTCGTCTAATGACCAGGCTAGCTGGACACCACTGGCTTCTAAATAATCAGCGACTAAAGCAGCGCCTTTGGCTCCACCGATTTCCTCATCATGCCCAAAACTGAGGTAAATAGTCCTTTTTGGCTGATACCCTTTCGCCATCAAGTAGTTAACTGCCTCTAATATACCAATTACACCACTTTTATGATCGAGCGCCCCACGACCCCAAACAAAGCCATCACAAATCACTCCAGAAAACGGCGGCTGCTGCCACAAATCCTCTGTGCCGGGGATAACCGGTACTACATCGTAGTGCCCTGTCACCAAAATCGGTTTTAATGCAGAGTCCGTTCCGGCCCATTTATAAAGCATGGTGCCATTAAACATGTTTAACTCAAGGGTCTGGTGCAATTGGCTGTATGTTTGACTCACCCAAGTCTGAAAATTATCAAAGTCATCGGCATTTAAATCAAGCGAACCTTGGTGAGATATGGTCTGAAACTGAATAGACTCCGACAAGTGCGCTAGAATGAGACCTTCATCCAGAGCGTAATCGACGCGCTCTACTTGGTCGGTGATTTTTGGCGTATGAAGAAGCGCTCTAATCACTATAACAGACAGTAATGCCAGAGCACTTAGCGCTAGAACGTTAAAAATCCGTTTCACAATTCACCCTCTCTAAAAGTTTGCCTTAGTTTAGCGAGCAAAAAGACTAGTCCAACTCTTCGATCCATGTCATCTGAATCGCTTCAAGTATTTTTTCACCACAGCGATCGGGATCATCCGAGAAATCTTCCAGCGCCATCACCCAATTCCGTAAATCTACAAAATGCACGTATTGCGGATCTACATCAGGATGACTTTCCATTAATTCTATGGCGATATCATTTACATCGGTCCATTTAAGCATTGTGCCTACCTTAAGTTTTGCACCATGAATTTAGGCGTCTATTAATTCTTATTATGGATTAAATCGGTCAATAAAGTCGCTAAATGCACGAATAAAATAAGGCCTTGGAGTTTCCATAAAAGCGGCATGATCACCCCCAGACACTACGACCCAACTCTTATCGGCAGTATTCAATCTGGAGAATAACTTGATTTGTAACACGGTTGGCGCGATCGGATCAAATTCGCCCTGCATCAGCAGCACAGGCACGTCGATTTGATTGGGATCGATAGACAAAAATTCATATTCATTTCGCCAATCAACCCGCACTGGGTCAGCCGTTAAAGCGGCCTCGACGTAGCCGTCAATAGCTCGCTGACTTATGCTTCCTGGCAGTATAAAGTCACTTGCAGCGGCTTCAGGCGTATTTATTCGCCGTTCCAGGGACTTACTAGGGGGGTCTTTGACGACGGCAGCATCTAAGTCCAACCAAAAGCCAAACAACACCAAACTTGCTATGTTGCTCGGATCAGCCTGCGTGGCCAGCAGTGAAATCACAGAACCATAGGACCAGCCAAATACATGAATTGGGGTGTTTTGATGGCGCTCAGATATCCAGCGAGTGACGTTGATTACATCAGCAGCAGCCTTCGTCGGTGAAAGCCATTGAGTTGCGTCTCTTGGAGTCTCTCCATAACCGCGCAAATCAATCGCATAAGTTCCGTAGCCCTGAACCAGCATGCCATCCATGAGAGAAAGCTCTTCTCCATCAACTTGCAGATCAAAGTCTGGAAGAGCGCTCCAGGTTCTGCCGTGCACAAACAGAATAATTCCTTTTGCATCATCATGGGGTTTCTCCCATACCGCCATTGGATGATCATCAGACATCACGGTGTGCCTGATCGGAGAGACTTGCTCTAGAATTAACGGATCGTCCAACGAGAGAACAACTGTGTCTATAGAGGCGACACATAAAGTAGAAAGTACCAACAACAGGCACAACAGTAATTTATGATGCAATTTAGCCCGAAGAGTAGCGATCTGTTGCATTGCTATCTCCATTTAATGCCTTTCCGACACCATATTGATGGTGTACATAGGGATTTCAACCACCAAGTCCTGCTCCTCCACTATCACTTGGCAACTCAACCGTGAGTCTGGGTCGACTCCCCACGCCTTATCGAGATAGTCTTCCTCAAGTTCATCGGCTTCGGCGAGCAAATCATAACCCTCCCGAACATGGATATGACAGGTCGTACAGGCACAGGACATCTCACAGGCATGCTCTATATCAAGACCATTGCGCAGTGCGGCTTCGCAAACAGATTCTCCCTTTTGAGCCTCAATGACGGCACCATCCGGGCATATCTCTTTATGCGGTAAAAATACTATTCGAGCCATGATCAATAAAGTCCTTTAAGGATGGGTATTATTTTAACCTTGTTCAATTTCATCCAGGCTATGGCCTGCTAATGCACTCTTAATTGACGCGTCCATACGACGGGCTGCAAACGTTTCGCTTGTTTTACCCACCGTCTCTACTTGACGCGCCAAAACCCGATGTTCGGTCGTTTCCGCCCGTATCTTCTGGAGCTCTTTGACGGCCACCTGAAGGCACTGAATTTCTTCAGTATCAAGTAGTTTATCGCCATCTTCTTTTAGTGCTACAAGAAGGTCTTGGATCATTCTATCTGCGTCAACCTGCTGCTCACGAAGCGCCCTTGCCTGCATATCATCCCGTGCATGGCTAAACGAATCTTGAAGCATATGAGTGATCTCATCTTCAGCTAAACCGTAAGACGGTTTAACCTCAATTCTGGATTCTACATTACTAGTTAATTCTCGAGCGGTTACGCTAAGCAAGCCATCAGCATCAACCTGATAAGTAACACGAATTTTAGCTGCCCCAGCAACCATGGGAGGGATGCCTCTCAATTCAAATCGAGCCAGCGATCTACAATCATCGACCAGCTCTCGTTCGCCCTGCAAAATGTGCACCGCCATGGCTGTCTGCCCATCTTTGAAAGTCGTGAATTCTTGAGCCTTGGCAACTGGAATAGTCGTATTACGGTGAATGATTTTTTCGATCAGACCACCCATTGTTTCAATACCTAGAGATAGCGGGATCACATCAAGCAGCAACATTTCATCGCCTGACTTATTGCCAATCAACACCTCAGCTTGCAAAGCCGCGCCTAAGGCGACCACCCGATCAGGGTCAAGATTAGTTAAGGGCTCTACACCGAAAAATTCGGTCACCTTCTCTCTGACTCTCATTGTTCTTGTCGACCCGCCAACCAGCACTACGGTGTCTATCTTGTCTACCGCTATGTCGGCATCGCGCAATGAGCCCCGGCAAGCTCGGATCGTTTTATTAAGTAAATCCTCAATTAAAGCATCCATCACATCACGACTCAGCACACCACTCCAATCCAAGATCTCAATGTCTACAGACTCAGAATCGGTTAGCTCTTCTTTCGCTGCCTTGGCTGTCTCTAGAAGAATGCGTTGCTCAGTTGGATTTAGAGACTCGCTCATACCCACCTGCTGCCGCAACCACTCAGCTATGGCATGGTCAAAATCGTCGCCACCAAGAGCCGAATCACCACCAGTTGCTAGCACCTCAAAGACACCTCGGGAAAGGCGTAAAATACTAACATCAAATGTGCCGCCGCCCAGGTCATAGACCGCAATGACACCTTCTTTTTCATTATCTAAGCCATAGGCAATCGCCGCCGCCGTGGGCTCATTAAGCAGTCGTAACACCTTGACACCTGCAAGTGTCGCTGCGTCTTTGGTAGCCTGGCGTTGAGCTTCATCAAAATAAGCAGGCACAGTAATCACCGCTCCATCTAAAGCACCGTCAAGGGATGCCTCAGCGCGACTGACTAATTTACGTAAAATTTCAGCAGATACCTGAATCGGACTTACCAACCCACAAGCAGTAGCTATTTTAGGCATGCCACCTTGATCGGTTTGAAAATCATAGGGCAGCTGATCGCCAAGCATTTTGACGTCTTCTAACCCGCGACCAAGCAATCTCTTTACCGACAATATGGTATTCAGCGGATCACTTATATTGTGCTCTGCTGCTTCGTTACCTACGCAACTAGCTCCTTGCGACGCATAATGAACAACGGACGGTAATAAATGCCTGCCTTGCTCATCTGGCAACGTTTCAGCCATACCACTACGAACACTAGCAACTAATGAATTTGTCGTCCCAAGATCAATACCTACCGCTTGCCTGCGCTGATGTGGCTGAGGGGATTGTCCAGGTTCAGAAATTTGTAATAAAGCCACCCTTTATGCGTCCTCTAGTTCAGCTTCTAGCTGTCCAATTTCAACCAATAATTTGGTGAAAAACTGCATCTTTGCCACTGCGTTAAACGCATCATCAAACAGCTTAGATTCATATTGATGTTTGAATTCAGCTTGAAGCTCATAATATGTACTTTCAACGTCAGCCCTGAGCGCTTCGATATTGCTCCAAGAGTCCTCTTTGACAGAAATCTCAGACAGGGTCTCTCGTAATTCTATTTGCCGCATTAAGAACACCGTGTCACTGGTGATATGTGTTTCTTGGTCGCTTTCAACGCCTTTTAGCGCCAAAAGATATTGCGCCCGTTTTAGCGGAGACTTTAAAGTGTCGAAGGCCTGATTGATAAACGACGCTGCCTGAACAGCTAAACGCTTTTCAGCATCTGATTTTGTGGCGTAACGATCAGGATGAAATTCTTGTTGAAGCTTACGATAGCGAACGCCCAAATCATCAATATCAACATCCCAGGATGGGGAAATTGCGAACACTGCAAAGAAATCGCTAGAAAAATTCAATGGGCCATCACTCTGACTATTTTTAACTAAAAGCGCACAGGGTTAAACGTGAAAGCTCTCTCCGCAACCACATTCGTCCTTGACGTTAGGGTTTTTAAATTCAAACCCTTCATTTAACCCCTCTTTAACATAGTCCAACTCGGTACCATCGAGATACAACAAACTTTTGGGATCGATCAGTAATTTAAAATCACCAAATTCAAAGACTTTATCCTCTTCAGCAGCTGCATCGACAAACTCCAGAACATAAGACAATCCTGAACAACCGGTAGTACGAACACCTAAGCGAATTCCTACGCCCATAGTGCGATGTTCCAAATGTTTGAGTACATGCTGCTCAGCAGCAGAGGTCATGGTGATTGCCATTTTACCGATTATCTCCCTTGCTTCGCTCTAACGTCGCGCACTGCAGTTTTTATAGCATCTTCAGCAAGCACTGAACAATGTATCTTAACTGGGGGAAGCGCCAATTCCTCGGCGATATGCGTATTTTTTATTTGCTCAGCCTCATCTAAATGCTTACCTTTAACCCATTCAGTTAAAAGTGAACTCGAGGCTATAGCTGACCCACAACCGTAAGTCTTAAATTTTGCATCTTCGATGATACCTTCATCATTAACCCGAATTTGCAGGCGCATAACATCGCCACAAGCCGGTGCACCCACCATCCCTGTACCAACATTTTTAGATGTTTCATCTAATTGACCCACATTCCTTGGGTTTTCGTAATGATCTATAACTTTTTCACTGTAAGCCACAATAATGACTCCTAGTTAACGGTTTAAAATTGACGCTTCAAGACTAAGACGCTAATCGCGTTTTAGTGCGCCGCCCATTGTACAGTATTTAAATCTATTCCCGCTTTAAACATATCCCATAAAGGCGATAATTCGCGTAATTTGTTCACTGCAAGACGTACTTTCTCAATAGCGGTATCTATGTCTTTCTCTGAGGTGAAACGACCGATACTAAATCGAATCGAGCTGTGAGCCATCTCGTCATTCAAGCCAAGAGCCCGTAAAACATAAGAAGGCTCCAAACTAGCCGAGGTGCAGGCTGAGCCAGACGAAACAGCCAGATCTCTCAAGGCCATAATGAGAGACTCTCCCTCTACAAAAGCAAAACTAATATTCACAATGCCAGGTACATGCTGATCTTCGGAACCGTTTAAGTGGACTTCTTCCATATCAGAAACGCCAAGCCACAATCGAGTCCGAAGGGCTTTAATACGAGCGGATTCTGCCGCTAAATTCGCAAAGCCAACCTTAAATGCCTCTCCCATCCCCACAATTTGATGCGTTGGTAAGGTGCCAGAACGCATGCCACGCTCATGACCACCACCATGCATCTGAGCTTCAATCCGAACACGAGGCTTGCGTCGCACAAAAAGCGCACCAATACCCTTAGGGCCATAAATCTTATGGGCTGAAAAAGACATCATATCAACGTACATCTCTTCTACGTTGATCCCTGTTTTACCAGCGCTTTGAGCCGCATCAACATGGAAAAATACTTTTTGCTCACGACAAATTTTACCGATAGCCGCTATATCATTAAGAGTGCCAAGCTCGTTATTAACATGCATTATCGACACCACGGTTGTGTCTTCTCGAATCGCATCAGCGACCATCTCCGGCTGGATCAAACCATTAGAATCTGGATCAAGATAGGTAACCTCAAAGCCTTCACGCTCGAGTTGGCGACAGGTATCTAAAACCGCCTTATGCTCAATTCTTGAGGTGATAATGTGCTTGCCTTTACGTTGATTGAAGTGCGCACAACCTTTAATAGCAAGATTGTTAGCTTCGGTGGCACCAGAAGTCCAAACAATCTCGCGAGGATCTGCACCAATAAGATTGGCGACATCTTGACGCGCATCTTCCACTGCGGCCTCTGCCTGCCAACCGAACACGTGCGACCGCGATGCTGGATTACCAAACTGCCCGGCGGGGGTCAAAAATTCCATCATTTTCTCGGCAACTACTGGATCAACCGGTGTGGTTGACGCGTAATCTAAGTATATCGGTAGATTCATCTACTACTCCAAATCAGCAGGCATTTGCCCGCATATTATTATCTTCCAAGGTCAGTAACTGATCTACTTGACGATGGGCTATAGTCTGGACACCGCGCTTAGCGACCAAATCTGCTAGCGAAATTCCACTTAAAAAATCATTAATCTGCCGACTTAGATCAACCCATAGATTGTGGGTTAAGCAGATACTGCCACCCTGACAGTCTCCCTTCCCTCCGCAATTAGTGCTATCGATCGACTCGTTGACAGCCTTAATAATATCTGCCACACACACTAAATGAGCCTGTCCGACCAAAAGATAACCTCCACCAGGGCCACGGACACTATCAACTAAACCCGCCTTTCGTAGCCTTGAGAAAAGCTGCTCTAAATATGACAAAGAAATTGTTTGTCGCTCCGCAATCTCGGCAAGAGAGACGGGCCTGCTCTGTGAATGTAAAGCCAGATCCAGCATCGCCGTTACCGCATAACGGCCTCTGGTTGTTAGTCTCATATTTTTAGCCTAGATTAACCCGATAAAAGTAGCCTGATTATCTAATACCTGACTAAAGTAGTCAAGTAATTAGGCCGACTCCGAATTATCTATTTTCCCCGCTTCCGTTGTGCCGCAGATAACAGGCCTCGCAGCATAGAAACCTCCATCTTATCCATTCGGGTTCTATTAAATAACCGACGCATCCTCGTCAAAAGCTGCTTAGGATTATCCGGATCATAGAATTTCAAATCAGCCATGGTAGTAGCCAAGTGGTCGTGGAATAACTCCAACTCGTCAGCAGTCGCTAGCGGCTGATCCCACTCGTTCATCTCCGGTAAGTTACCATCTTTACGTGCCAGACTAGCCATGCGGATCTCATAGGACAAAACTTGAACTGCAGTCGCTAAATTTAAAGAACTATAATCTGGGTTTGACGGAATGTGCACATGATAATGGCACTTTTGTAGCTCACTATTTGTGAGCCCACGATCTTCTCTCCCAAACAGCAACGCAACGTTATGAGACCTAGCCTCTTGCCAAATTTTATCGCCGCACTCGCGCGGGTTTATTAAGGGCCAAGGTATTCTGCGTTCCCGGGCACTGGTTCCAATCACCAAACCACAATCCTTAATCGCTTCATCTACTGAACCGACAATTTTTGCATTAGCCAAGACATCCCGGGCACCTGCTGCTCGCCAGACTGCTCTTGGCGCAGGATATTCTCGCGGTTCAACCAGATACAACTCCGCTAACCCCATGTTTTTCATTGCTCGAGCAGCACCCCCAATATTTCCTGGATGGGAGGTGTTAACCAAGACAATTCTAATTTTTGCTTGCCGTTCAGATGTAGACATCAACTTCCTCTCTTACCTAAATTAGTCCCTAATTTTTTTCAGTTAAAAAATAGGGACGCGAGTGTAGCAGAATCAAGGTTCTCTGGTACAATGCGCGCCGTCATATCATCACTTGGAATACTCTTATGCAACCGATGGTCAATATCGCTCTGCGCGCAGCCCGTCAGGCTGGCGAGATGATTGTTAAAGCCGCCGACAATCTAGAGTTAGTTAAAGTAGATGAAAAGGGCCGGCATGATTTCGTGACTGAGGTCGATCGCCGCTCTGAAGAAACAATTATCTATCAAATTAAAAAAGCCTATCCAGATCATCGATTTCTTGGCGAGGAAGGTGGCACTAGCGGCAATCCCGACAGTGATGTCGAGTGGATCATTGATCCGTTAGACGGCACCACAAACTTCGTTCGAGGTATTCCTCATGTGGGTGTTTCTATCGCGTGTAGAGTCAAAGGACGTCTTGAGCACGCCGTTATTCTTGAGCCATTTAAACGTGAAGAATTTACAGCTAGCAGAGGAAGCGGCGCAAAACTGAACGGACGTAGAATTCGCGTCTCGGGGCGCCTTGGAGAAGCCGGCGCGCTTTACTCAACGGGTATTCCTTTTAGCGATCCTTCTTTTAGTGAAATGAAAAACTACCTGACCTGCATGCATGAATTTGCTAATAACTCATCGGGTATACGTCGAATGGGTGCCGCATCACTAGACTTGGCCTATATTGCTGCGGGCAGAATGGATGTTTTTTGGGAAATGCATTTAAAACCCTGGGACATTGCAGCTGGTGCACTCATCGTTCGAGAAGCAGGCGGTATGGTCAGTGACTTTCAAGGTGGAGAATCCTTCTTGGACACAGGTCACATTTTGGCCTGCACACCAAAATTATTTAAACCTACCCTCAAAGTACTAGCGAAACATTTGGGTCACCTTAAATAGACCCTGGGTCTTAGCCTAACAACAGCGCGCTGCGATCAAACAGCCAATAAGCGCTGCAGGTTCCAATGGCATAGACCGCCAAATCTCTTATTGCCTGTTCTTTTTGCTTAATGGCAGGAATCTGCCTTGCGAGTAACACGATCAAAATAATACCGACAATAAATAGGATCTGTCCTATTTCAACACCTATATTAAAGAACAATAGGGCCTCAAGCTTCATCGACTGCGGTAACCCTAACTCCTGAAGTACCACCGCAAACCCAAAACCATGTAACAGACCAAAACCTGAAGATACAGTCACAGGATAACGCCAAGTGAAACTATTTTGTTCACGCCCATCATGATGACGGATAATTTCAACCGCTAATAACAGAATGCTTAGGGCGATAAGTATTTCGACCAACTCGGTGCGCACTCTAAAAATATTGAGTGTGGCAAGGCTTAGCGTAACGGAGTGGGCGAGTGTAAATCCGGTCACCGTCCAAAGTAACCGCTTAAGACCTCCCGCAATGATGATTAAGCAAAGTACAAAAAGTAGGTGGTCATAGCCCTCAAGGATATGCTCTGTACCCGCAAGCAGATACTGATGCGCGACCTCAGCAGCTGAGACATCCAGGGGCAACGCTACAATGGTGACTTCTGGTCCCGAAAAAACCTGTGCCACTTCACCTGACAGTGATTTATAGACCACCAAAGAAGTGAGGCCCGGATTGCTATTAAGGTAATTTAGATTAATCGTAAAGGCTGGATTAGCCTGATCGCAAACATAACGTCGACGACCCAGTAGGCCAGCCGGTTGATTTCCTGCGGACCCACCCTTTATGCGGCAACTTTCATGATCCAATTTAATACCAGGCTCTTGCCCAAAAGACATAACTGGCGGTATTTTCCACTTAAGTAAGTATTCACTTTCTGACTGCTGATTAACCTCGACATAAACGGGTCTAGCTTCATCTGCAATCACATTGCCGACGCAAATCAGAGTTAACAGAAAGAAAAGAACTCTAATCACTTGAGCTCAGTCTTATCGATAATCTGATATTTAGATATCAGCATCTCAATAGCCAACTGCTTTATCTCTCTCTGTTGTTGGCGCTGCGCGTCAGCTAGCACTGCTGCACTGACATCTTGGAACTCAGGAATATACATAGGGGTCTTTTTAGTTACCAAAACTAAATGCCAACCGTAGTTAGATTTAAGAGGGCCCTGCCACTTTAAAGAATCTGGCGGATTTGAAAGCACTAATGAGAACATTTCTTGTTTAAAGTTTAAACCGAAGTGGCTAGCAATCTCCTCATCATCACGATTGACGTAGTTGCGATTATAAAGAAACCGCTCTCCGTAAAGACCTGAGTTCTCAAACGGAACTTGACCTGCATTTAGACCTTTTAGCACCTTTAATGCTCGGGTTTCGCCTTTCTCCCAGCTTAGATCCTTGCCTGAAGCAACAAACACATGGGTAAAAGTTGCCGTGGCAACCCTTATATAATCCTCTCGATTGGTATCGTAGTATGCTCGCAGATCAACTTCAGTGAGTGGTGCTTTTTCGTCATAAAATCCCTGCGCTAAATAATCCATTTTCTGCATTAGTCTTCGACGGATAATCTGATCATCTCGCTCTAAATTGAGGTCCAAAGCCTCTCTATACAGGACTTCACTTTGCACATAGCGCTCTATTAGGCGCTGGCGTTCGGAAAGAGGGAGACCTTGGATGGTCTTTAGAGCATCCTCTGGTTTAAATGATTTAGCCTCACGCTGCATAAATTGGGCGAGTAACTGATCATCAATAAAAATACTATATTGATCGTCGCTGTAATCTTTAGCATTTATCAGTCGCTCGCCGCCAAGCAATACTAAGCCAATAATTAGAAATTGAAATAACGGCTCTTTGAAGACCTGCCTGGAAAAAAAATTCATATAAGACTAACCCCAGATACTACATCTTTTATCATTGTGATTGGTACCAAATGGGTGAGGTATAAGCGCGCTCTTGAAGCGTTTTAGGCCCTCTTGGAGGCTTATCTAACTCTAATGCTAAGCTATCCAACAACCCATTACGAGGCGTCGGAATTTGAAGTACGCGAGTATAATAAAAAGCCGAATGTCCAGAGTTAAAATCAGGATCAACCCACAGCACTGTCAGTTCAGCTTGACCAATGGTGTTGGTATAACGACCAGACCTTAAATCAACCGTATTGCCAACATCTGGCAACTCTCCTTCGGCACTCAATTCTCGATTATCGGACCAAGCGACGTTATACACTTTCTCTTGCTGTTGACCGTTATTATCAACCCAGCCCTTGACGACCTGTACCCGATCTAAGTTGGCATCAACAGGACCTTTGACCGCTCTGATGAGAAAACTAGGCGCCTTATTATCCTCGCCAGTAGCTATCAGATCACCGCCCATTGGAACGCCGTACTGGTTACCAATCGTACCGAAATCCTCAGCTATCGCGGCATTTTCCGGGAAATCCCATCCAGCAAACATTTGAACGCGTAACCGAGGACCTGAGGTGGCATAAACTTCCTTGCGCTTAAAGGCGGCATAGATTGCCTCACGCGTATTCTCTTCAGCCCAGACGGCAGCCAAACCAGACGCAGACATATTCCAACCGTTAGAAGAGCTGACACTTCCAACGCGTTCTTTCGTTTCAGGTGTTGAGTCTTTAGCCATTTTCCCCAAAAAGTTGCCTTCTTCCGCAGAGGAAAGGCCAGAGTGAGCATCGGTCGACCCAATTAGTCCGAATTTGTAGGGATTGACGCCGATATCTTGCTCAATCGCTAGCCCTTTTTTTAATGCCGGTCGAATATAATCTGCGGTAGAGCCCTTATATTCGGATTTTCCCTGTTGGATATAGTGATCGTAGTTCTCAAAATCTGCGAACTCATCATCCGGAGAAAAATCGCTGCGCGTTTCACTATCGCCTTTGATCTGAGTAACTTCGACAATCGGCTCCCATTTAATCCGACGGCGAGCATAATCTGCATCGATAGGTTCTCCACGCAAAGTAGTATTATCAAACATATAGCCTTTAGAGATGTTCGAGTTATGGGGAATGGCAATAAATCGAGTTCCAGTGCGTTGCTGGGTCTCATCTAACCATTGCCAGAGATCCTCTGGATACTGACTTTGATCTGATCCATAAGGCAAGAACTGCTTGGATTTATCGGCACCATCTGGAGTTATAACAATGCGATGTAAATTGGCTCCCATAGGAATCGAGCTCCACTCCCAACCGATTAAACTAGTAAAGGTTCCTGGATCATTGTGCCGTTCTGCACTCTCAACAATATCATCCCAAGCCCTTTTTGATGTTTGTGTCATATCACCAAATATATTCACCTGTGAAATGTTATTACTGGGATTCTGAACCGGGTCGCTATGATCTTTATCCGCGGCAATCTTGGGTAAGAATTGTCCAAAAAACTGTAATCCTGTGTCAGTATCGATCGCTTCATTCATCAGTCGAAAGGCATACCATCTCTTGATGTTTCCGATCCAGCCAAGATCTTCTTTTATCATGGTGCCTTCTCGCACTGCCTTCATAACACCCAGCATCTCAGCATGATCTGATACCACAAGAAAGTCTAACGGCGTGCCTATCTGGACTCTGGTTCGATTATAAGGGTGTATAACAGGTTGGCCTTTCGCCCAGCGGTACGCTGCATCTGGGTCCGCACTATGATTATTATTTAAAAAAGCGTCAAAGGAGTAAGAACTATGCAGGTGCGTGTCACCAAAATAGACATTTTTGATTGCCTCTGCACCGGCCATTGCGCTCGCCATTGCACATAGCATGATGATAATTGTCTTCATTATTACAGCTCCCTCTAACCTCATTTATAATAGTTTATTTTTAGTATTGTAAAGCAAACACCTCGAATAGTTATATCTCCATGGAACCAATTGCCATCTCATGGCACGATTGCTTGCTCACAACTCACAAACCCAGATTATGTCATACTGACTGCCGATTCAAAGGTTTTGAGAATTTACTGCACAATACTAAGCGCTGGGGTAAAGTGCTTGAAAAATAATCTTACTACCTAAGGCTACTATGCAAAAGTTTTCTAAAATGACCGGTATTTCGGTGGTCATTGCCAATATGATAGGGACCGGCGTTTTTACCAGCCTGGGGTTTCAGTTACTGGGTATTCAGTCTTACTTTGCACTGATGATGCTGTGGTTAATTGGCGGCTTAACTGCACTTTGTGGGGCACTCACTTACGCTGAACTGGGTGCGAATTTGCCGCGTTCGGGCGGTGAATATAATTTTCTGGGCCGCCTCTATCACCCCTGCGCCGGTTTTATTTCAGGCTGGGTGTCTGCGACAGTGGGTTTTGCTGCGCCTGTCGCACTTGCTGCCATGACTTTTGGCGCCTATCTGTCGGCGGTATTTCCTGGACTATCTGGAACCTTATCGGCAGTGACCCTAGTTGTATTGCTCACCATTGTCCATTGCCTTTCCCATAGAGCAAGCAGTAAGGTACAACAGGTTTTTACGGTGTTAAAAGTGCTCTTGATTTTGCTGTTTTGCCTGATTCTTTTTGTCTGGGGAAACAGCCCGCAGGCCATCAATTTAATGCCTCAAGCAGGCGATGAGACGCTTTTATTCGGCGGGGCTTTCGCAGTGGCTCTAATCTATGTGAACTATGCTTACACTGGCTGGAACGCAGTCACCTATGTCACCAGCGAACTGGACAACCCACAACGCAACCTACCCATCGTTTTATTTTTCGGAACCGGCACCGTTATGGTTCTTTATTTGCTGCTGAACTTCACTTTCTTAAACTCAGCTCCGATTAACATATTAGAGGGTAAGTTAGAGATCGGATTGATCGCTGCTGAATATGCTCTAGGCGGCAATGCCGGAAAAATTATGGGAGGCGTTCTAGCCTTACTGCTTATCTCAACTGTCAGTGCTATGACGATGGCCGGCCCACGCGTATTGCAGGTCATTGGCGAGGACTTTACGCTGTTCAATAAACTCAGCCGCGTCAATGGCGACGGAATACCTGCGACTGCAATTGTCTTTCAATGCCTGCTGGCAATCATCTTTATTGTTAGCGCAACCTTCGAGTCGGTACTAATTTTTTCCAGCTTCGTGCTAGGTATTAATACGTTATTTTCAGTGATCGGTGTTTTTTTACTGCGCTATAAAAAACTTAATGTGAAAGGCTCATACCGCACATTTGGCTACCCTGTGGTTCCTTTGATTTATCTAGCGGTCACTTTATGGACTCTTGTCTACGTTTTGATTTCACGTCCACAAGAGGGTTTGATTGGATTGGCTATTATTATTGCGGGCGGCCTTATCTATGCAGTCACTGCAAACAAAGAGCAAGATTCGGGTCGATAATGCCGCAGTTGTTGAAGACACTGTCTTTATCGGCTCCAACAATCGAACAACATCAACCCTCTCTGACCAGTCAAGCAGTGCATTCACGCTTGGGAATCGGCCTCAGAATAGACCTGTTAGCTAGTGATCCCTTTTATTTCCAGATAATCATCAAAACCAAACTCACCCCACTCCCTGCCATTACCTGATTGCTTATAACCACCAAAAGGCGCCGCATAATCTTGAGATGCACTGTTGACACTTACCATACCAGCCCGCAATTGACTCCCCACTCGCCGAGCTCGTTCTGCACTAGAAGTACTAAAATAGGCCGCCAACCCATAAGGTGTGTCATTAGCGATCTCTATGGCTTGCTCCTCTGTATCAAACGGAATCATAGCCAGCACAGGCCCAAATATTTCCTCCTGCGCAATCGTCATTTGATTGTTAACCCCAGCAAAAACCGTTGGCTTTACGAAATAACCAGAATCAAATCCTTCTGGCTTACCTAAACCTCCGGCCACCAACGTCGCGCCTTCTGAAATACCTTTTTCAATTAATCCCTGCACTTTTTCAAACTGCACTCGACTAGACAATGGCCCTATATGCCCACCTTGGCTAGTCGGTTGATCAACCACCACACTCTCAGCTGCCTGTTTGGCAATCTCAACAGCCTGATCATAAACCGAAGACTGGACTAACATACGCGAAGGCGCATTGCAGGACTGTCCAGTGTTACTCATCATCCTCTTAACACCGCCACTGACTGCACTCTCAAGGTCCGCATCATCAAAAATAATGTTAGGTGACTTGCCGCCCAGTTCTTGAGTTACTCTTTTGACCGTTGGAGCCGCAGCTTGAGCCACCAAGACTCCAGCTCGCGTGGAGCCTGTAAAAGAAACCATATCAACATCAGGATGACTGGCAATGACCGCGCCCACATTGGGTCCATCGCCATTAACCATATTGTAAACACCTGCGGGAAACCCAGCTTGGTGCATTATTTCGGTGAACAGATAGCCCGATATTGGCGCAATTTCGCTGGGTTTAAGAACCATAGTGCATCCAGTCGCCAGGGCGGGTGCAACCTTGCAACTGATCTGATTAATAGGCCAATTCCAAGGGGTAATAAAACCGCAAACGCCAATCGGCTCTTTCACAATTCGTGTGTTGCCCACTTGACGCTCAAATTCAAATTGTTTTAATGCTTCCAATGCAGTATTTATATGACCGCGGCCAGTGTCTGCCTGGGCAGCAGTAGCAAAGGAAATCGGCGCGCCCATCTCTACAGAAATAGCGACCGACATCTCGTCGTAGCGATCCATGTAAATTTGTAGTAGTTTCTCCATTAAGGCAACCCGCTCCTCGATACTAGTCTGGGAGTAACTTGCGAACGCGCGCTTAGCCGCAGCAACCGCCAAATTAACATCAGTCTCGCCCCCAAGAGAAATGGTTGCAACCATTTCCTCATTGGCTGGGTTTTCAACCTCCAGATCATTACTGTGAGTTGGATCAACCCACTCGCCATTAATATAAAACTTGCGTAAGTCCTTCATAAACACCTCTCATTAACTATTTCAGAAAACCAACATAACTGCAGTTTAAACCAATAAGATCGATTACTCATATACCCTATCCGGGGTCTCTATTCTAAAAGCGCCTCAATAGAGGCTAGTGTCTGAGGGCCGATCAACCGATGCAATAACTCACCCTCGGGACTGATAATCAGCGTCTCCGGAAGTATAGTAACAGGCTCAAGACCCCAAACATCCCGCGGATCTCCAACTAGACTAGGAAACTCAATACCCAACTTTTCTATTTCACCCAATAATTCTTGACCCTGCGAACCATCAAAATTAACGCCCACCACAGTGACTGTTTCAGCATAATGAGATGCCAACTCGTTAAGTTCAGGGATTTCTTTGCGGCACGGTGCACACCAGACTGCCCAATAATTAATCACTATTAGTTTCTCAGGGTTTGTCAGGTTGAGACTGCCACCTTGCACTAAAGGGTAACTGGCATCGCTTGAACAGCCAAATAGCAAACAAGTCGCCAGCATTATTCTTTTTAACATAAAATTTTCTTTCCACTTATTATCAATATAATGGCAGCAGGTTACCCGTAACGAAAAATAGTTCATTACACCGCTAAGGCATTTATAAATGTATCTCGGCGTCGAGCACATACTCATTAAGACACCACAGTTTACACCATATGATTTATTTGAAGTAGCGAGAATCATGTGGGCTCAGTGCGTCTATCAACAGGTTTTGTGGGCATGTCTTTTGGTTTTTCTTGATTGGCCTTACAATGAGCGTAAACTCGCAATCCTATTAAATGCCATGATCACTATTTATCATAATCCACGATGTTCCAAGTCACGACAGACATTAGAAATTTTGCAATCTGAAAAGGTCGACTTAAATATTGTCCTCTATCTAGAAACACCCATCGATAAGCCAACACTGACTAAACTATTGGCTAAACTTAAGATGGCGCCTAGAGAGATAATTAGACGGTCAGAAAGTGAGTTCAAGGAAAACAAACTAGGTGCGCCGAAAGTGACTGACGAGCAACTAATCAACGCCATGATTCAATATCCAAAATTGATCGAACGTCCGATTGTAGTGGCCGATAACAAAGCAGTAATTGGGCGACCCCCTGAAAATGTCAGAGAGATAATGTGATGACTACTAAAATAATTACGCCTTATATCTTGGTCCTTTATTACAGTCGTAACGGTCATGTGAAAATGCTAGCGGAGCAGATAGCTCTTGGCGTTGAAAATGCCGGAGTAGAAGCCATGCTTCGTACTGTGCCTGCGGTATCAACAGTGTGTGAAGCCATTGAAGATGATATTCCAAATGAGGGCGATATTTATTGCAGCGAAGAAGATCTGGCTAATTGCGCCGGATTACTGATCGGCAGCCCAACTCGATTTGGCAATATGGCGGCGCCACTAAAGTATTTTATTGATGGCACCTCGGGCCTTTGGCTGAGCGGCGCACTAACTAACAAACCTGCAGGCGCCTTTACCTCAACATCAAGCCTACATGGGGGCCAAGAATCAACCTTGTTATCCATGATGATTCCATTGTTACATCATGGCATGGTGATTGCTGGTGTGCCCTATTCAGAGCCTGCACTGGCGAAAACCAAGAGTGGTGGAACCCCCTATGGCGCCAGCCATATAGAAGCAGCCAGTCTAAGTGATGCTGAAATTCAAATCGCGAGGGCTCAAGGCCATCGCGTCGCCATACTGGCAAAAAAATTAACCTGATAACATACATTGTACGAACCGTAACATTTAATAATGACAAGGCATTCCATCTTGAAAATTGAATCAATATTATCTACCGCACAACTTACCACCCGCGGGAGCTTTTTTTTCTTACTCCTAACGCTGACAGTAAATCTTTGGCAGCAACATGCACCAGGCGTGATTTACTTTTTATACCTACTGCCGCTGATAATCTTTATTCCGGGAATTATTAGTGGTGAAACACGCACTCTAATCTGGCTAGGCTTTGTGCTCTTGCTATACTTTGCTATAGCCATCGCCAAGATGAGTAAGCCAGAACCATTAGCTTTAGATATGATAGAGCTAGCGTTGACTGTTATATTGTTCAGTTCAGCCTCTGTAACAGCGCGCATGAAACAAAAACATAACCTGTGATAGCCCATAAGACTTCAAAGGATCTTTAGATGACCGATAAAAAACCAGGCCTTTTCAAGCGTGCATTTAGTGTACTTGGACGCATTTTTTCCACTATTCGGAATGTCTTTAGTTTTTTGATTTTTGGCTTTTTTATCCTCGCTATTGGCGGTATGTTTGGTGAGAACCTACAGCCGATACCAGAGAAAGGTGCTCTTTACCTTGCCCCGCAAGGATTTCTTGTTGATCAAAAAAAATATACGGATCCTTTTAATCAAATTCTTTTTCAAGATGATCAGCAAAACTCTGAAACACTCGTCAGAGATGTCGTTGAAGCAATAGACACCGCTCTTGATGATGAAAGAATTACACACCTACTTCTTGATACAGACTATATGGCCGGCGGCAGTCTGAGCAAACTGGAAGAAATTGGCTCAGCACTAAAGCGCTTTGGTGCCCAAAAAACGATTATTGCCATAGGCGATAACTTCACTCAATCACAATATTTTCTTGCTGCTCACGCCGATGAAATTATGCTAAATCCGCTTGGTGGGGTAATGATAACGGGCTTTGGCTCTTATCGCAGTTACTTTAAAGAAGCACTGGATAATCTGAAAATCACAATAAACATTTTTCGTGCTGGACAATACAAAAGCGCAGTAGAGCCGTTAATGGGCAATACCATGTCTCTGCAGGTGCGTGATGAAACACAGTATTTACTTGGAGATCTGTGGCAGTTCTATATTGCAGAGATTGAAGATTTGAGATTCCTTGAAACTGGCACTATTAATGAATATGCCAACAATCTTCATGTCACACTGGCAGATAATGGTGGTGACTCCGCAGCACTTGCCAAAGAAATTGGATTAATTGATGTCATTGCTACTCGCACGGAGATCATCGATTATTTGAACGATAGCATCCCAGGCTCAGAGGGCGAATTTGACAGTATCGACATGGATAGTTATCTCGAAAATATCAGGCTCAACACTCTCCAATCCTCTGATAAAGAAAACCAAATTGCGCTTGTCGTAGCCAGCGGTACCATTATGGATGGTCAGCAGCCTGAGGGAAGTATTGGAGGAGATACGCTTGCAGGTATTTTTACGGAATTACGCGAAGATGAGTCCGTGAAGGCGGTTGTATTGCGTATTGATAGTGGTGGAGGTAGTGCTTTTGCCTCAGAGATTATTCGCGATTCCATTAATGCTACACGCAAGAAAGGAATCCCAGTGGTCGTTTCAATGAGCGGTGTCGCCGCTTCTGGAGGTTATTGGATTGCGGCAGAAACTGACCGGGTCTTGGCCATGTCGACGAGTATAACTGGCTCGATTGGTGTCTGGGGGGTAATCCCAACTATCGACCAATCCCTCGCGAATTTGGGTGTCTATTCAGATGGCGTTGGTACCACCGACATCTCGGCTATGATGGAAATTGATCGGCCCTTATCCCTACAAACAAAAGCTATTTTCCAATCTGGTGTCGATCATATCTACACTCGCTTTCTTGAACTTGTCGCTAACGGTCGTGGCTCAACACCTGCTGATGTCCACAAAATTGCTCAAGGTCGCGTTTGGACCGGTAATCAAGCATTAGCGAATGGTTTAATTGATGAGTTAGGAGACCTCAACGATGCTATCGAAGTAGCCGCTGAACTTGCAAATCTAGAGGACTATGAGATTGACTACCGTCGCAAACAGATGTCACCTATCGAAACCCTGTTAACTGAAATCAACGGTAATGTCACCGAATCGCTGCACTACTTAGGATTAGGTTCTAATGTTAAAACAGGTATTCCTCAAAGCCTTCAGCGTTATGCCCAGAAAATCTTTAGCCCCCTAATAATGATCGACAATCTTAATGATCCCAGAGGACTTTATTTATACTGCGAAGACTGCTCTCTGTAGACAACTCACACAAAACTCTCAGCCAGCAGAAAACCTCGAAATTCGAGAGGTTTTCTGTCACAAATCAAGAAACTCTTTCACAAAAGGTAATGTTAATCTCCGCTGTTCTCGCAGTGAAGCCTTATCCAGCACCTCTAAAGCCTGCATCATGGAATGACTGTTTCTAGGTAACCGATTCAGCAAGAAATTAGCCACTTCATTGGACAAATATAAACCACGGCTATTAGCGCGATACTGTAAAAGCCGCCTTTGGTCTTCGTCTTTATAGGCCGGTAGATGCAGCGATACGCCGGATTTCAACCTGGACAGCAAATCTTGTAATTTCAAGCCCAGATGATCTGGACTGCTGTGCGCAGAGATGATGAGACGGCAACCACTATCCCGGCATCGATTAAATAAGTTAAAAAGTGGCACTTGCCACTCCTCAAAATGCGCGACCAATTGCAGGTCGTCAATACAGACTATTGGGGCCAATTCAAGGGCTTCAAAAACCTGCTCCGGGGGGTAGCTACACAATTCCTTTAAGGGTAAATAAATCGCGCCAGAATTATGCCCAAGTGCAGTGGTCTGACAGCTCGCCTGAAGAAGGTGCGACAAGCCCACACCACTAGCGCCAGACAAATAAGCGAAACGCCTACCATCATCTTTTAGTAAAAAGGTTGCCATGTGCTGCGGCGTACCATTGGGCGCATAAAAGTTATCAAAGGTCGCCTGGTCGTCCAGGGCAACTGGCAAACTAAGTTGCTGAAAATTTTGCATTATTTAATCCAATCGAATGTAAGCTGCTGACTTTCTGTCTCTATATCAGCATTCCGATCGCGAAATCGGCCGCTGCGCACAAGGGCATTACTCAGTAATTCTTGGCCACCTTCAGCCTCTACAGACATTATAATCTGATTTCCTCTTGCAGAAAACAGATCAACCGAGTCTATAACCTCTAATTTTTTGAGTTGCTTAAGTACCGATTGATAAGCGCTGTATGAATTAATATTATAAATTTCTAGCAATAATTCATTGGTGTCTGATCGAGGTATATAACTAAAAGACCGAGTCATACGATCGAGCAAATTATCAACGGTCATGGCTAAAAAATGCTCGTCCCCCTCAGATCGAAAATCGTTCAACTGTCGACGCCCCCCTGCCTGAGATAACCACGAACCACGAATCTCCCCAGTGGATGTACGATAAAACCGTAAAGCAATCCAACCGTCTGTTTGGTAGCGTTGGGAAGCCAGCTCAAGGGCATCAGCTTTTAGATTCCAAGCTTGCTCTATCGGTAAGGCTAATTGATCCTCTAGGTCAAAAGTGGGGAGTATGTAAGGAATCCCACGGGATCCCATAGCCCGGTCAAAACGCATCAAAAAATCTGTATCACCAGAATCTCTAGTGCTCTTTGCCGACATCTCTTCTCCGATAAATCCACGACCCACAGTGGGGTCATCACGGATAATCCAAACTAAGAACTTGGGCCTATTTGAGGGTAAGATCGGTAATTGTGCCTGTCGGATCAATAGATCTATTGCCGAGCGTGAAAATTTAACTCTCAAGCCAAAACTCGGCTTATCAGACTGAGCGTCCTTTTCGCTAATATTAAGGGGCAGGTCCTCAAAGCTTAAGGCATCGACGTAACCATTAGCATCACTCAAATATGGCGCGAGGCGAGTTGACTGGAAGGTTTGACTATTGCCCGTTAATTTTATGAGCACATTTTGCAAGGCATCTAAGACTCCTTGTTCGCGTGCAGAAGAGCCTTGATCTGCTATAGGCACTATGGCGCTATATAAATCATTAACCTCTTCAGCCGCACAATACGGGCTAACAAAGAACAATACTAGAATCAAAAGATGCCGTAACATATCTACTCCAAGCTTATGTCTGACATTGTACCAGTGGTTAATCAAGTTTAGACTCCTGGACTGAGAAATACACAGCGTAAAATAAGATTAATTAAAAAATAGCGCCCGCCTATCAGCCGCGCTAAAATAGCGGTTTTCCAAAGGAACCCTCCCATGTCCGAAAAAAATCAATCTTTGAGCTACAAAGATGCTGGTGTCGATATTGATGCAGGTAACGCCCTGATCGAAAAAATAAAAGGTGCCGCAAAGCGCACTCGCCGCTCTGAAGTCATGGCAGGTCTGGGTGGTTTTGGCGCACTTTTCGAGCTACCCACAGGGTACAAAGAACCCGTATTGGTGTCTGGTACTGACGGTGTAGGCACCAAACTTCGGCTCGCACTGGATCATAACAAGCATGACACTGTTGGTATTGACCTGGTAGCCATGTGCGTGAACGACCTCATTGTATGTGGCGCAGAACCTCTCTTCTTCTTAGACTATTACGCAACAGGAAAGCTCGACATAGACACTGCGGCAGCTGTCGTTAATGGTATAGCTGACGGATGTGAACTTTCCGGTTGTTCTTTGATTGGCGGTGAAACCGCTGAAATGCCTGGGATGTATGAAGATAAAGACTATGATCTTGCTGGTTTTTGTGTCGGTATTGCCGAAAAGTCCAAAATCATCGACGGTAGCCAAGTTGCAATAGGTGATACATTAATTGGCTTGGCCTCCAGCGGCCCCCATTCCAATGGCTATTCTCTGATACGCAAAGTACTTGAGGTTACCAACACAGACCCCGCAAACACAAAGCTTGATGGGGTCCCGATCATTGATTTACTTATGGCCCCTACAAAAATCTATGTAAAGTCACTACTTGGTCTGATTGCACAATCTCCTGTAAACGCCCTAGCCCATATTACAGGTGGTGGTTTACTCGAAAATATCCCACGTGTACTACCGGAAAATGCTAAAGCAATTATTGATACCAACTCTTGGGTAAGACCATCTATTTTCGATTGGTTACAGCAAGGTGGCAATATTGACGAACATGAAATGCATCGCACCCTTAATTGTGGTGTCGGCATGGTTATCTGTGTGCCCGCATCAAGTGCACAAAATACATTGACTATTTTGGCTGATAGCGGTGAAACTGCCTTTATTCTCGGCTCGATTGATGAGATGAAAGCTGGCGACGATCAAGTCCAACTATTAGGGCTTGCTCAATGAGTACTGGCCAAAAGCCAACTTTTCGCATAGTCGTCCTTATTTCAGGAAGCGGTTCTAATCTACAGTCACTCATTGATGCTTGCGATAATAATCAAATAAAAGCTCAGATCACTGCGGTGATTAGCAATAAGCCTAGCGTTAAAGGATTAGACCGGGCAACTGCAGCCAACATTCCAACACTTGTTATTGATCATCGTGACTTTAGTTCTAGGCAGGAATTTGACCAACACCTTTTAGAGGCCATCCAAAACTTCTCACCCAACCTAGTCATCTTGGCTGGCTTTATGAGGATCCTAACCTCTAACTTTGTTAGTCAGTTTGAAGGCAAGCTACTCAATATACATCCCTCTTTGTTACCCGCCTACCAGGGCCTAGATACGCATCAGCGGGCAATAGATGCGGGTGATTCAAAAGCGGGCGCAACCGTACACTTTGTGACTCCAGAACTAGATGGCGGGCCTCCAGTGCTTCAGGCTGAAGTAGCCATTAGTCCCACAGATGGCCCTCAAGATTTAGCCGCGCGGGTCTTAACCATGGAACATAAAATATACCCAGCAGCTGCTCAATGGTTTTGTGACGGTCGTTTAACCTCGCAAAATGGCAAAGCCTTCTTGGACGGTGTAGTGATTGGAAAAAACGGAATATTATTTGATGTTAATAATGAACGCTAATCGTTTTTGTCACTCTAAAGCCTAATCGACTTGCTTAAAAACTTGTATAGGTAGAAATGAATAGATCAGCAACACTGAAGAGATTCACTCTAGTCATCGGGTTCATCACGATTTCGGCTACAGTCTCACTGCTAAGCCCCTCATTGGCCGCAGCATCGATTACCAATAACGAAATAGCCACTTATAGCGCGCAATACAGCGCTAATTACAATGGATTAGCCATCAAGGCTCACCACCAACTTCGTCAGTTAGAGGATGGGTCATACATAGAAATCTTGGCCGCTAAAAGTATTCTTGGCAAAATTAAAGAAAGCGCTAAATTTATAATCGATGACCACCAGAAAATTCTTCCTTATCAATACAACTACAAACGTTCACTGGTCGGTATGTCCCGAGTAGAGAGTCAAGTTTTTGATTGGCCCAAGAAACAACTTAGATATGCTAAGAACGATAAAATCCAGGTTGTTAATCTCGAGCCGGGTGCGCTTGATATTGTTACTCACAAGTTACAATTACGGCATGACCTGCAAGAAGGAAAAACGATACTTTCCTATCCTGTCATGGCGCGTGATAAGCGAAAGCAGTATGATTATGAGGTTGTAGCGTTAGAGGTTCTAACCACTGAGATCGGACTCCTAAATACAACTAAGATTCGTAGAATCAATAACAGTAATACTCGTGAAACTGTTATTTGGCTAGCGACTGACTGGAACTTCTTAGTGGTACAATTAAGTCATACTGAGAAGGGCGACAGCCACCAACTAAAAATTATCCAAGGAAGGGTGAACGAGCGCGATATTTTACCCCTAGAGCCTATTGGAGAGAAAAAGATATGACTGAACGAGATGCAACCAATAAGAGTAAATTCATCCTTACTCTCGGCACTCTCGCCTCGCTCATTATCGTGGGAGGTGTACTCTACCAAGCTCAAAAAAACCTACCTAATGACACTGAACTTCTCTCAATACCTGAACAAGTCGTCGAAGCGGTCATTATCCCTGCAATAGTTCCAGAAGCCACCATACCAGAAGCGCTTAATCAGCCAGATAGTGCATCCAAGACTCCGTCAGAGCCCATAAAAACGCCGTTACCGTCGTTAGATGCGAGTGATGAGTTCGTGCGAGAACGCATTGTATTAATGAGTAGCAAGACTGAAATAAATAGCTGGCTGGCGGCCGATGACCTTGTTCGACGAACTGCTAGTTATCTCGACGGACTCTCAAGAGGCATAATGCTGGGTAAGATTTTCCCGCTAAGTTCTCCCCAAAGTAGCTTCGCAACGCATAACGACGGCGATGTGATTTGGCTGAATGCCGGTAACTATGAGCGATATAACACTACGGTTGCGGTACTCGCATCTCTAGACATGGAATCCATGGCGAAAATGTTCCACTTTGCCCGTCCATTGCTAGAAAGCGCATTTCTTGAGATGGGGTATAAGCCCCGTCAGATGGACGGAATATTGTTAACCGCAATAGATCAGGTTCTCAATACGCCCATTATAGTCGAGCCTATTAGCCTAACTCGGGATTCTGTGGCCTACAAATATGCCGACATGTCGCTAGAATCTTTAACACCACTGCAAAAGCAGCTTATACGCACGGGTCCTGAAAATACTCAAAGATTGCAACAGCAGGCGCTTTTATTGAAGAACGCTTTGCTTAATCCAAACGGCACTCAATAGTCATATCAACGTTTAAAGATAGCCTTAAATTACGCCTTAGGTAAAGTCACACCAGTTTGCCCCTGATATTTACCACCTCTATCCGCATAGGATGTGGCGCAAACTTCATCGGATTCAAAAAATAACATTTGGGCCACACCTTCGTTGGCATAGATCTTTGCCGGAAGGTTAGTGGTGTTAGAAAACTCGAGTGTTACATGCCCTTCCCATTCTGGCTCAAGCGGCGTCACATTGACAATAATGCCACATCGCGCATAGGTCGATTTGCCTAAACAAATAGTCAAGACCGAACGTGGAATCCTGAAATATTCAATCGTTCTAGCTAGAGCAAAAGAGTTAGGTGGAATGATGCAATAATCTCCACTGATATTGACAAAGGAGTCATCATCAAAATTCTTTGGGTCCACGGTTTTTGAGTGGACATTAGTGAATATTTTAAACTCATTGGCGCAACGAACATCGTATCCATAACTAGAGACACCGTAAGAGATAACTCTCTGCTCTCCATTATAGCGAACCTGTTCTGCTTCATAGGGCTCGATCATTTTATGCTGCTCGGCCATACGGCGTATCCAATTGTCTGATTTAATGCTCATGAATTAACTTCTCTTAGTTAGATTATTGCGCGCAAAATACTCGATAAACGTCGACTTAAAAACGCCAACGGTATGATACGCATTTATAGCTTTTCAGCAAGACCCACCACCGGCGGATTAGCCTCTGTTATTCGAACTCTATGTCGGGACCACTATCGGCATGTGCTGATTCTAGGGCTGCCATCAAAGATCGAGCAATTTCTCGATACTGTTGTGCAATAGGCTGATCTGGAAAAGCCGCCGCCAAAGGCAGCCCTTTATCGCCCTGCTGCCTAATCGAAAGGTCTAAAGGAAGACTACCCAACAGCGCAGTACCGTAATCAGCTGCCACTCTCTGACCCCCACCGTCGCCAAAAATATGCTCCGCATGACCGCATTCAGTGCAAACATGGACTGCCATGTTCTCTACAATGCCTAACACGGGTATTTTCACTTTAAGGAACATCTCAATACCTTTTTGGGCATCAAGCAACGCAATATCCTGAGGCGTCGTCACAATAACGGCTCCTGCTACCTGAGCCTTTTGCGACAACGTAAGCTGAATGTCACCCGTACCAGGAGGCATATCCACCACCAGTATATCGAGCTCACCCCACTGAGTTTGCTGTAATAATTGTTGTAGTGCGCCAGCTGCCATAGGACCACGCCATGCCATCGGTGTCTTATCTGTCACCAAATAGGCCATAGACATAGTAGCAACACCATGAACCTCAATAGGCTTAAGATATTTTTCATCTACGGCTTCAGGGCGAGTGTTTTCTTCGACACCAAGCATCATACCAACACTTGGACCATAGATATCTGCATCTAGAAGCCCCACTCGATAGCCTTCCTGATGCAATGCCAGCGCCAAGTTTACCGCCGTTGTTGACTTACCTACGCCGCCTTTGCCTGATGCAACTGCAATAATATTTTTCACCTGAGTTAACACTAAATCACCCCAACCTATACTCTATTTAATTACTACGACAACTTAGCTCTGCTATTTCGCTCAATAGCCCATGAAAAGTTACTATAAAATCGCTATACTCGCGTCTCTACCAAGCTACCGAAAAAGATTTCTAACATGCCGTCAAAACGTCAAATTTTGGTTACCAACGCCTTGCCTTATGCGAATGCCGCTTTGCATCTGGGCCATATCTTAGAGTACACCCAAACCGATGTCTGGGTGCGCTTTCAAAAGATGCGCGGCCACGAATGTTACTACGTTTCCGCAGATGATGCTCACGGCACTGCAATTATGTTAAAAGCGGACGAGAAAGGTATTAGCGCCGAAGAACATATTGCAAACATGCGTGCTATTCATGAAGCAGATTTTAAAGATTTTTTGATTGGTGTTGATAACTATCACTCCACTCATTCTGATGAAAACCGTGAATTTTCTGAGCTAATATACAATCGACTGAAGGCAAATGGGCATATCGCGCAGCGGTCCATTACTCAAGCATTTGATCCAGAGAAGAACCTTTTTCTCGCAGATCGCTACGTCAAAGGCGCTTGCCCCAAATGTAAAGCTGATGATCAATATGGCGATAACTGTGAAGCCTGCGGTGCCACCTACTCGCCGGTCGATCTTATTAATCCCATATCCGTCATTTCAGGTGCCACGCCTGTTGAAAAAGAGTCAGAGCATTACTTCTTCAAATTACCTGAATTTACCGCATTCTTAAAAGGCTGGGTCGGCAGTAGCACCGTGCAAAAAGAAGTCGCTAATAAGCTAAGTGAATGGCTAGACAGCGGTTTACAAGAATGGGACATCAGCCGTGACGCACCCTATTTTGGCTTTGAAATTCCTGACGCTCCCGGCAAGTACTTTTATGTCTGGCTAGACGCGCCCATTGGTTACATGGCAAGTTTCAAAAATCTCTGTGATCGAGATGGGTTAGATTTTGATCATTTTTGGAAAAAAGACAGCCCAACCGAGCTATATCATTTTATCGGCAAAGATATCGTTAATTTCCATGCCCTATTTTGGCCCGCGATGCTTAAAAGCGCTGAATATCGCACACCGACCAAAATTTGCGTGCATGGTTTTGTGACTGTCAATGGTAAAAAGATGTCTAAGTCTCGGGGCACCTTTATCAATGCACGTTGCTATCTAGATTATCTACATCCTGAGTATCTTAGGTACTACTATGCCTCTAAATTATCTGGCACGATCGAAGATATTGATCTCAATTTGGAAGACTTTACACAAAAAGTAAACAGTGATTTAGTCGGCAAGGTTGTCAATATCGCCAGCCGCTGTGCCAAGTTTATTACCAACGGCAACGATGGGGTACTTTCATCGGCTATTGATAATCCTGAACTATGGGCACAGGTCAGTGGCGCTGCCGATACAATTGCTAACCACTATGAAAATCGAGATTACGGTAAGGCTATTCGCGAAATTATGGCGCAAGCGGATGCGGCGAATGAATATATCGCCCTCAAAGAGCCATGGAAACTCAATAAAGATGAATCACAGCAACAAAGTGTTCAGGACATTTGCTCGCTGGGTATTAACCTATTCCGAATGTTGCTCACCTATCTAAAACCAGTCCTTCCTGCAATGGCTGAAGCGGGCGAGTCATTCCTAAATGACACCTTAACGTGGGACAGCGTAAAGCATCCCTTAGTCGAACATAAGATTAATCAGTTTAAGCCACTTATGCAGCGAATCGAAAAAGAGAGGGTCGATGCCATGGTTGAAGCCAGTAAACAGGATCTTGCCAATGAAATCCCGAAACTCATCAGTGGTGCCTTAGCAGATGAGCCCCTAGCTGATGAAATTAGCTTTGATGACTTCATTAAGGTAGACCTGCGTGTCGCTCGAATTGTGAGTGCGAGTAATGTCGAAGGAGCAGACAAGCTACTGCAACTTAATCTAGATATTGGTGGTGAAATGCGTCAGGTATTTTCAGGAATTAAATCATCCTATGACCCAGCAGACCTAGCAGGCAGACTTACCGTAATGGTGGCTAACTTAGCACCACGAAAAATGCGTTTTGGCATATCCCAAGGGATGGTTTTGGCAGCAGCAGACAAACAGGGTATTTATCTCTTAGAGCCTGATAGCGGGGCTCAACCAGGTCAAAGAGTCACCTGATAATGATGCCGATAGTGAATTACTCATATTTATTTGGCCGCCAAATTATGGGGTTGTCATGATAGTAAAAAAACTGTCTATAGGTGTATTTTAGTTATTGAATAGCACCGCCAGATTGCAACATACTAGTTATCCGCTACATCTATTATACTGAGCTCATGCAAGAATTCGCCATCATCCTGGTCAGCTCTATTCTGATCAACAATTATGTACTCGTTCAGTTCCTCGGGCTCTGTCCTTTCATGGGCGTGTCAAAAAAGCTTGAGTCAGCCATTGGTATGTCAGCGGCTACAACCTTTGTATTAACCCTCACCGCCATGGCCAGTTATATCGTCAATGAGCTCGTATTAATGCCACTAGGGCTTATTTACCTTCGCACTATTGCATTTATTTTAGTCATCGCCGCAGTGGTTCAATTTACCAAGATGTTTATCGAAAAAACCAGCCCACTTCTGTATCGAGTATTGGGCGTCTTCTTGCCCCTGATAACTACCAATTGTGCAGTACTCGGCGTGGCACTACAAAATGCCAGCAAAGACCTCAATTTTATGCAATCGTCTCTATATGGCTTTGGTGCAGGTGCCGGTTTTTCACTGGTATTAATCTTATTCTCGGCAATGCGCGAACGTTTGGCCGCTGCTGACATCCCCCAACCGTTTGAAGGGGCCGCCATCGCCATGATTACCGCCGGTCTAATGTCATTGGCATTCATGGGATTTAGTGGGTTAGTGTGAATGATTGATAGCATAGCCCAACAACCAATGCTTGCCGCCCTCATAGCCCTAGTGAGCCTAGGGATTGTTTTTGGAGCCCTGCTGGGGTTCGCCGCTGAAAAGTTCAAAGTACAGGGCGACCCGATTGTTGAGCAACTTGATAATCTGCTACCACAAACCCAATGTGGTCAATGTGGATTTCCCGGCTGCCGTCCCTACGCTCAATCTATTGCCGATGGCGATGCGATTAACAAGTGTCCTCCGGGAGGCCAAAACACCATTAATGCTATTGCTAACCTGCTTGATGTGCCAGCCCCAGCATTAGACGAAGAACACGGTGAAGAGGAAGAGATTAAAACTATTGCCTACATCCGAGAAGACGAATGTATCGGTTGTACCAAATGCATACAAGCCTGCCCAGTAGATGCAATATTGGGTGCAGCCAAGCTCATGCATACTGTTATCGTGTCGGAATGCACAGGGTGCGACCTCTGCATTGAGCCCTGTCCAGTGGACTGTATCGATATGCTGCCAGTTGTCCAAGGTATCGTGCAATGGCACTGGCCGACGCCTCCCACTACTATTGACCTTATAGCGACCAGCAAAATGTCATCTCAAGAGGATGCCGCATGAGTCGCACCTGGGAGACTCCCGGCGGCGTTCACCCGCCAGAAAATAAATCACAGTCAATGACTCAGAGTATTGGGCACTTACCCATCCCCGGTACTCTAGTGATTCCACTGCATCAACATATAGGCTCTCCATCAAAAATCGATGTCACCATTGGGCAGACTGTACTCAAAGGTCAGACATTAACAACGGTAACCAATTCAAATAATTTACCAGTACATGCATCGACCTCAGGGACTGTGATTGCTATCGATGATCAGCCAGTCGCGCATCCTTCAGGTTTAACCGCTCCCTGCGTAACCATCGCTAGCGATGGTAGAGACCAATGGATCGAGCATGCCGGTATTACAGATTTCCGACGATGTGGCCCCCTGGATTTATTGCAGATAATTACCGATGCCGGCATTGCTGGGATGGGCGGAGCAGGTTTTCCATCCGCCACCAAACTAAGTCCTAGTAAAGACAAAGCCATCGACACCCTCATTATTAATGCGACAGAATGTGAGCCCTATATCACCGCCGATGATGCCGCTATGCGCGAAAAAGCTCAAGATCTGATTCAAGGGATAGAGATCGTCTGCCATATTTTGAACGACCCAAAGAGAGTTGTGATTGGCATCGAAGATAACAAACCTCAGGCTATCAAAGCACTTCGACCATATATCCAAGAGAGCTCTATTGAAATAGTACCCTTTCCTACTAAGTACCCCTCTGGGGGCGAAAAACAATTAATTTATATACTTACCGGCCGTGAGGTTCCTAGTGGTGGCTTGCCTATCGATCTAGGTATGGTTTGTTTAAATATCGGAACGCTTATAGCGATCAAACGAGCTGTCATTGATGGCGAACCTCTCATTTCACGAATCACCACCGTCACTGGCGAAGCCTGCGGAGTTAACCGTAATTATGAGGTTCTTATTGGCACGCCAATAAGCCATCTTCTGACGCACAATGAGTTTGATGAAAACAACTGCAGTCGACTCATTATGGGCGGCCCCATGATGGGCTTTAGCTTAACCTCTACAGATGTTCCCGTGGTTAAAACAACCAACTGTATACTGGCGCCAGGTCATTCTGAAATTCCAGCTGATACGCCTGCTCAAGCCTGTATACGTTGTGGACTGTGCGCTGAAGCCTGTCCGGTTTCGCTCTTACCCCAGCAACTGTTCTGGTATGCACAGGCTAAAGACCAAGAACGTTTAGAAGCACATAATCTGTTCGACTGTATAGAATGTGGTGCCTGCTCTTACGTGTGTCCGAGCAATATTCCTCTGGTTCAGCACTACAGAAATAGTAAAGGTGAGATTCGCAAAGCCAATATCGATAAAATTGACGCCGACAACGCGAGACAACGTTTTGAATTTCGCAAATTGCGTCTAGAGCAAGCTGATGAGCAACGGCAAGCTAAACGTGAAGCACGACGATTGGTAACCGAACAAGCGAGAGCGACTAGCAATACATCACAACCCGGATCCTCTGCAGCCGATATTATCGCCGCAGCGCAACAACGAGTCATAACCAAACAAGCATCTCCTGAGCAGCAAAAAGCCAAGTTCGAACGCGCTGTATTGGCGGCACAGTCTAGACTGCAAGAGGCCGAAAAACGATTGATAGAAGCCACCACAAATGGCAGCAAACAACAGCAAACCATATGCAGTGCAAGTGTCGAAAGCGCGAGACAAAAAGTTGATCAAGCACAATATCGGCTGAGGGAACTAACTGAATAATGGCATTTAAGCAAATAAGCTCACCTCACGGGCACAACCCTCAAAGCACGAGTTGGATTATGCAACTCGTACTGCTTTCTACCTTGCCTGGATTTCTGGCGCTGAGTTATCAATTCGGCTGGGGCACCTTCATTAATTTAATCATCGCAGTGGTGACCTCGCTAATAGCCGAATCAGCGATGCTTGCACTTAGAAACAGACCCATTGCTTTTTATCTAAAAGACTACAGTGCAGCCGTAACTGCTGTTCTCCTTGCCCTAGCTCTGCCGCCTCTGGCACCATGGTGGGTGGTGGTTGTGGGGTCTCTATTCGCCATTGTGGTCGCAAAGCAGCTCTATGGTGGGATTGGCTATAACCCCTTTAATCCGGCCATGGTTGGCTATGTAGTACTACTTATTAGTTTTCCCATTGAAATGACCAGCTGGATTACGCCGATATCTCTTTTGCCTGAAGGAGTAACCCATCCGGGCCTATGGGAATCACTTAGCATTGTGTTTGCAGGCAACACCCCCATTGATGGCGTCACTGGCGCAACACCGCTCGATCTTTTCAAACACAGTAACGGGCTGGTAGTCGACCAAATTTATCAGAATGAAGCCTTATTCAGCCAAGCAAGCTTTGCCGGTGTTGGCTGGGAATGGGTCAATGTTGGATTTTTAATCGGCGGTCTAATCTTACTTAAAACACGTATTTTTACGTGGCATGGCCCTCTGGCGATGCTCGGCACCCTAGCATTAATGTCGATCTTATTTTGGGATGGTGGCAGCTCAGACAGTCCCGGTTCACCGATTATGCATCTGTTCAGCGGCGCATCGATGATGGGCGCATTCTTTATTCTGACCGACCCCGTTTCCTCAGCGGTCAGTAATCGTGGTCGACTTATTTACGGTGCGCTGATTGGGTTATTAGTTTATGTTATTCGCGCTTGGGGTAATTACCCCGATGCTATGGCTTTTGCAGTACTCCTAGCTAACTTTGCCGCGCCCTTTATCGACAACTACACATTGCCACGTACCTATGGTCATACTGACCGGCGGAAGGCGACTGAAAAGCAGGAGGAAGAATGATCATTAAGTCGATTCGCTCCAACAGTATTGCCTTGGCTCTCTTCGCTTTAGCGACCGCACTAGTATTGTCATCGGTAGACAACCTCACTCGCGATAAGATCGACTATGCCGAACGTTTAGCTGCCCAGCGAGCACTACTAGAAATAGTCCCACCAGAACGTCACAACAATGATTTACTTTTAGATACCCAACCTGTGCCAGAAGCCTTTTGGTCAATCTTGGGCCTTATTAAAGGCGGCGATATCCATATCGCACGCTATAACGGTGAGCCTATAGCTGCAATTATTCCCTCAGTAACTGCCGATGGTTACAGTGGTGATATTGCCATGATTATTGGGGTTAATCGCGAAGGCACCATTGCCGGTGTGCGCGCAGTACAGCATAAGGAAACACCTGGCCTAGGTGATAAAATTGACCTTAAAAAGAACGATTGGATTCTCGCCTTTAATGGTAAGTCTCTATCCAATATGGGACGATCACAATGGGCTGTTAAAAAAGACGGTGGTCAATTCGACCAGTTTACCGGGGCTACTATTACACCCAGGGCAGTAATTAATCAGATTGTGGCAACTTTAGATTATTTTAATCAAGACAGTGACAGACTATTTAACCAACCGCAGAAAAAAGATACGAACAGCACTGGACAGGTGGAACAATGAGCGAGGCAACCGTAAGGGAAGTCGCAGGAAATGGTCTTTGGCATAACAACCCAGCACTCGTTCAGTTGTTAGGCCTATGTCCTCTTTTGGCGGTCAGTTCGACAGTGGCTAACGCTTTAGGCTTAGGCCTGGCCACGATGATGGTGCTTATTGGATCCAACACTATCGTGTCTTTAATCCGTAATCACGTTAACGACGCCGTTCGATTACCTGTGTTCGTGATCATTATTGCCGCCTTTGTCACCTGCGCTGAATTACTGATGAAAGCTTACACGTATGATCTGTATCAAATACTCGGTATATTTGTACCGCTCATTGTAACCAACTGTGCTATTTTGGGCCGCGCAGAAGCCTTTGCCAGTAAAAACAATGTGGGTCTTGCTGCCCTCGATGGCGTCATGATGGGAATGGGATTTTTATTAGTGTTAGTAGCACTAGGTGCCATTAGAGAATTGCTCGGCCAAGGTACTTTGCTTGTGGATATGCATCTATTGTTCGGGCCCATTGCCGTCAACTGGCTGATCCAGCCCTTTGGCCCAAATTACAGCTTTTTAATTATCGTCCTACCGCCCGGTGCATTCTTAGTTACAGGGCTGTTAATCGCACTCAAAAACGTTATCGACAATGTACTTAAAGCCCGCGCTGACAAGTCCCGAAATAAGCCCATTAAGGGAGCAAAGCGAGTACGCACTACGGGTCATATTAGTTAATAATTATCGATGTCTTTATCGAACAGCATCTCAATGTCGCGAAAGGCTTTGAACTCTAAATAGTTGTCGCTAGGATCACGAACAAAGAGTGTCGCTTGCTCGCCTTTGCGCCCTTCAAAGCGCAGGTAGGGCTTGATCACAAATTCAACTGCTGCGGCTTCCAGCCTAGCGACAAATATTTCATGCTGAGACCAATCTAAAATTACGCCAAAATGAGATGCTGGCACCGCGTGTCCGTCTACTGAATTAGTCGCAGCGGAGGGGTGATCTGCTGGGTCCACTAAATGGGCGACCAGTTGGTGGCCGAAGAAATCAAAGTCGATCCAGCGGTCTGACTCACGGCCTGCGGAACAGCCTATAATGTCGCAATAAAAGCTCCGCGCCTGTTCAAGATCGGTAACAGGAAAGGCAAGATGGAAACGTGGCTGGCTGACTTTACTCATAGTGACTTTTAACGGCTCTTTGGATTAGGTTATCACACTTGGTCTGCCCCAAGAACGGAACCGACCAAGATGATTTTTCTTGCTGTCTTAATATATTAGTTAGTTAACCCTTAGGCCATACGCAACAGCGCACAGATCTTATTATCCGCAGGATCGCGCAGATAGGCTAGATACATATCGCCCATATCGCCGCCAGCGCGCACACCGGGAGTCTCTTCGCAGGTAATGCCGCCATTGGCAACTCCTGCAGCATGCCAGGCATCGCCCTGGGCAGTATCGGTGACATTAAAACCAATAGTGCTGCCATTACCATGACAGGCTGGCTCACCGTTAATCGGCACGCTCAAGCCGAGAACACCCGATTCAGTAAAATAAAAGCAGCGACCCTTGGGGTCTATAATACCAGGCTTAATACCTAGCTCTCCGAGAATGGCATCGTAGAATTTTTTGGACTCTTCGATATTGTTTGCACCGATCATAATGTGACTAAACATACTAACTCCTAGTAAAACTTCATATTAAATAACCCTAATAGGGTTGGCTTTTGATTCTGTGTTCTAACTATTAAATATCATCTCTTTTATTTCGAACGATAGTAAAGAGCGACGCTTTAACATTCAACTGATGGATAAGACCTATAGCTCTATCTGCCCTGCACTAACCAATACACTATTACCCGCCATCCAAACTCCGGTGAGCTTCCCATTCCTCTTTTCAGTACGTCCATTGAGGACACTGGGGCGACCCATTTCAACACCTTGAGAAATGCGCCATCTAAAATCTCCCTCGCCAGCGGAGTCATAATGAGTCAGCAGGGCAATTAGCGCGCAGTTTGCACTTCCAGTAGCGGGGTCTTCAGGCACACCATCCAAAGGAGCAAACATGCGCGCCTTGATGTCAAATTCACCGTCACTCATCACGTACAGATGAATATGGGGTGATAAACCCTGATCAGCTAACGCCCTTAGTTGCTCCAAATTTATGCTAGCCTTTTGCAAGGCGGTATGGGTATCTAATTCAACAAATAAAAACTCCAACCCAACAGAGGCCTCTTGCGGCACATGTGTGTCGATACGGATATCGGACTCATCTAGGTTTAAAATAGTTGCTATAAAAGCGGGAGACACGACCTGACCAAGCCTTAAAGACTCTGGTGCATTCAATTCGCAACTGATATCACCCTGCTGATCAAGGCTAATACTAATTGGTACCAATCCAGCAGCCTCTTCAAATACAACATTAAGGCCACCATCGATACAGCCAAAGGCGCCCTCTTGGGCCAATGCAAAAGCTGTTCCAATATTGGGGTGGCCAGCAAAAGGAATCTCGCGTGCTGGAGTAAAAATACGCACTCGACGGGTCTGGCCGAGCCGCGGTGGAAAAACAAACGTTGTCTCCGAAAAGTTAAACTCCCGTGCGATCTTCTGCATTTGAAGGTCTGTTAATCCTTCAGCGTCAGGCAGCACTGCTAGAGGATTACCGCTGAATCGTTGGTTGGTAAATACATCGCAAGTAAAGTATCGGTAAGTCATAGGTACAATTTTCGTCCAAGAGATGAATTAAAGATCACCAAGGCAAGGCGTCTAGGTCTAGGTTGCCGCCACTCAAAATAATGGCAACTCTCTTACCGTTAAACTGGTCTGGCTGATCCATAATGGCTGCCAAAGGAACAGCCGCAGAGGGCTCTACGACGATTTTTAATCTAGTCCAGATAAGTTTCATAGCTTCTACGATACGGGCTTCTGATGCCAGTAAGATATCGTCCACATGTTGAGTGATAATCTCAAAATTGCGTACCCCCACCGTGCCACGCAATCCGTCGGCGATGGTGTTGGGGACAAATTCCGCCAATCTGGCACCCGACCGGAATCCTAACCAAGCATCATTCGCAGCCTCTGGTTCAGCGCCAATCACCCGAGTTACGGCTGTCTGGGGTGATTGCTTAACAACAATGGCCGAGCCTCCCAATAGTCCACCACCCCCTACTGGGGTCATTAATACGTCGGCGGGCTTGTCTAGTTGCGCCAGAGTTTCCAGCGTCGCTGTTCCCTGACCAGCAATAATTAGGTCATCGTCGTAAGGGTGCACTAAACGGGCTCCCTGCTGCTCTATTAAACGTGTCACCGTCCCTTCTCGCGCAGTCATCGTCGGTTCACAGTAGACCACGGTAGCGCCATAACTAAGCACTGCATCCTTTTTCGCTTGGGGAGAATTTTCTGGCATTACGACCGTGCAAGATGCCTTACGCATTGCCGCTGCCCAAGCTAAGGCTGCGCCATGGTTACCTGAAGAATGAGTTATAACCCCATTGGCGAGGACCTCTTGAGTCATAGAAAACAACGCGTTGCAGGCACCACGAGCCTTAAAGGCGCCTACTTTTTGCATGTTGTCTGCTTTAAAAAATAGCTCGCAAGTTAACAGCTTATTTAACTGTGTGCTCTGCAGTATTGGAGTACAGTGAATATAAGGCTGTATGCGCTGGTGTGCCTGCTTAATGTCGTCTAGAGTTACGGTCATAGAGCAATTACTTTAATGAAATTACGTTGGCTATAGCATAACCTAAAAAAGACTTTTGATGAGCAATTTAACCTCTGTTTTAGTTTAAACAGAAGGAAACCTGGTCAAGAGTTCCGATCAAGTAACCACTGATTACTTGATCGGGATTTTTAACAATTTAGACACTCATGGATTCGAAATCACATTTCCTCAGATAGATGTTCAGCTTTAGAAATAGTTATATTTTTCGTCCAGCATTCGCGGCAATACGCAAGCGCAGCGCATTAAGCTTAATAAAGCCTTCCGCGTCTGATTGGTTGTATGCTCCACCATCATCGTCAAAAGTCGCTATATTGGCGTCAAACAAACTGTCGTTAGACTGTCTGCCCACCACACTCACATTACCCTTATAAAGCTTAATGCGTACTTCACCGTTAACCACATCTTGGCTTTGATCGATCGCGGTCTGTAGCATCAGTCGCTCCGGAGCCCACCAATAACCGTTATAAATAAGCTTGGCGTAACGTGGCATTAACTCATCTTTAAGATGTGCCACTTCACGATCCAGTGTCAGTGACTCGATGGCACGGTGAGCCTTCATCATCACCGTGCCGGCAGGCGTTTCATAACACCCACGAGACTTCATGCCCACATAGCGATTCTCAACGATATCCAAACGCCCGATACCATTAGCACCAGCAACAGCATTCAGGTGCTCAATTACAGTGGCTGGCGACATCAAGGTGCCGTCAATGGCAGCAATGTCGCCTTTTTCATAGGTAATCGTCATATAAGTTGGCTTGTCGGGTGCTTGCTCAGGAGACACTGTCCAACGCCACATATCATCTTCGGCCTCAGACCAAGGGTCCTCGAGATTACCGCCTTCATAAGAAATGTGCAGTAAATTGGCATCCATAGAAAAAGGTGACTTTTTACCACGCTTCATTTCCACTGGAATGTTGTGGGTTTCACAGTATTCCATAAGCTTGTCGCGGGAATTAAGATCCCATTCACGCCAAGGTGCAATCACAGTGATGCCGGGCTTCAATGCATAAGCGCCCAATTCGAAACGAACCTGATCATTACCTTTACCTGTGGCCCCGTGTGAAATAGCTTCGGCGCCGGTTTCATTGGCAATTTCGATCAATCTCTTGGCAATCAATGGGCGAGCAATAGAGGTACCAAGCAGGTACTCTCCTTCATAGATAGCATTGGCTCTAAACATAGGGAATACGAAATCGCGCGCGTACTCTTCACGAAGATCATCGATATAAATTTCTTTAACCCCGAGAGCCTCTGCCTTTGCCCGAGCAGGTTCAACTTCTTCACCTTGACCAATATCAGCGGTAAAAGTAACCACCTCACATTGATACTCTTCTTGAAGCCACTTAACGATAACCGAGGTATCTAACCCTCCGGAATAAGCGAGAACAACTTTATTAATTGATGACACTGCATAAACCCTTAACTTGTGAATTAGGCGCGGATTTTACCTGAACCGAGTAAGGGATTCACTGTTTGTCTAACTTTAAGTATATAGCCGATTAATCTTAGCTCGTTCTTGAGGGTCGAACAGTTTATGACCCTGGCCGGAAAATCTGTTTAGCTCAGCCATCGTGGGAAAAGTAAAGTAACCAGAGATTCCCTGCTGCGGATAAGACTGCAGTGCGGTTGAATCGGACAAGGATCTAACTGCATTGATAATCTGTTTAACGCCACCGCCGTAGAGCGATAGAACATTAAATAAGTAGGATGACTGTCTCTCTACGGGAGCGGTCACCACAGAAATAATATCTCCTGTATCAATACCTGAGTCCTGAATAAAGTGCAGGGTCGAACCTATATCGGCATTTCCATTGAGCATAGACCTCAACGTTGCCATCACCCCTCGATACTTAGGTAACACTCCAGAATGTAAATTAATCACTCCATACCGGGGGATATCAATAATGTCTTGCCCTATAATCAGGCCAAATCGCAACGAGATGATTAAATCTGGTTGGCTGTCTTTGATACGCTCTATACCCGCCCTACTGTTGACCTTATTGTCGATGTCGACAAAACCCTGCAATGAACCCTCTGCTGTTTTAGCTAACTGCTCAAAACTTGCCCGTCCGTCTTGTAATAACTCAAGCTCAAAGCTCTGCAAAGCCATCAAAGGAGAAGGTAATCGATAATCCGAGCCTACTTTTTCAGAGATAAAGATTGATAATTCGTGGCCGCCAAGCTCTCGAACTAACTGACTAAGCGCTAGATGACTGGGTAAATCTCTGTTGACTAGCAAAGTGATACGCATAAAAATTCTCTAGGATAAGGCCTCAAATTCACCTTATTTTGATTCAGTAAGACGTTCTTTGCCACAAAAACTATTATGCAGCCCCTGTTTGCGGTAGCATTCACTCCATAACAGCGGAACCCTCTTCCATGGATAACTTATCTCTCATCCTGCCTGACGACTGGCATTTGCATCTGCGTGATAAGCAGGCTCTTGAAACTACCGTACCTGCTGCTGCACGAGGTTTTGGTCGTGGCATTATTATGCCCAATTTAACGCCCCCAGTAACACATGTGGCTGATGCCGCCGCCTACCGTGAGCGGATTATGGCCCAACGACCCGAAGGGTCGACCTGGGAACCTCTAATGGTCCTCTACCTGACGGATAATACGACGACCGATGAAATTCGCGCGGCTAAAGACAGTGGTTTCATCCACGGCTGTAAATATTATCCCGCAGGGGCCACTACTAACTCTGCCTCTGGCGTTACTGATTTAGATAAAATGCATCCTGTTTTTAAAGCTATGCAGGACGTAGGTATGGTGTTGCAGCTGCATGGTGAAGTGACATCAGCAGATATCGACATCTTCGATCGAGAAGCGGTTTTTATAGACAGACATCTGCGTGGTATGGTCCAAAAATTTCCCGACCTTAGAATAGTTTTGGAGCATATAACTACAGAGCAAGGGGTCGAGTTTGTGCTCGAGGCTAGCGACAATATCGCCGCCTCAATTACACCTCAGCACTTACTCTATAACCGCAACCACATGCTGGTTGGTGGTATTCGCCCCCACCTTTTTTGCTTGCCAATCTTAAAGCGAGATATTCACCAGCAGGCACTCATTAGAGCGGCTACTAGCGGTAGTCCTAAGTTTTTCTTAGGTACTGATTCTGCACCCCATGCACAAGACGCCAAAGAGAGTGGCTGTGGCTGTGCCGGCTGTTTTAGCCATCACAGCGCTATCGAGCTATACGCCGAAGTATTTGATCAAGCCTCCGCCTTGGACACGCTAGAAGCCTTTGCCAGCACCAACGGCCCCGATTTTTATGGCCTACCCCGTAACTCGGCGACTATTGAGCTGGAAAAAAAGTCATGGCAGATCCCTGATAGCCTGTCTTTCGGAGATACTCAGCTAATCCCTCTAGGCGCTGGAACAACTTTAAATTGGAAACTAGTCGAATAATGCAAATTTTAGAAGAAAGCTCTGATACCTTTATGGCAAAACGCTTTCGTGGCTTTTTACCAGTAGTAGTTGATGTTGAAACCGGCGGATTTGATTCGCACAGTAATGCCTTGCTGGAAATAGCGGCTGTTATTTTAGAAATGGACAGTCAGGGTAACTTACAAATTAAAGAAAGCTACAGTAAAAATATCGAACCCTTTCCCGGGTCTATCGTCGAAGAATCTGCACTAGAGTTTACCGGCATTGATCTCTACGACCCCGAACGTGATCCTGAAGAAGAAGGCGAAGCTCTGAGGGAAATTTTCCAACCAATTCGCAGAGAAGTCTCTATTACTGGCTGCACTCGGGCCGTAATGGTTGCACACAACGCCCACTTTGATCTTGGTTTTGTCAATGCAGCGGTTGATCGCTGTCGTATTAAGCGCAACCCATTTCATCCGTTTTCTTGCTTTGATACCTCTGGCCTAGCTGGGCTTACCTATGGCCAAACGGTTTTAGCTAAAGCCTGCAAAGTGGCGGGTATCGATTTTAATAACCATGATGCTCACAGCGCACTCTACGACACTGTTAAAACTGCAGAGCTGTTCTGTAACATTGTTAATCGCTGGAAAGAATTGGGTGGTTGGCCGTTAAAAGATTAAAGCTCTGATGTGACTGCTGGAATAAGTAATATTACGACTCGCCACATCAATCACATCCAATAAAAAAGGCCGCCTATTGGTAGCCTTTTCTTGAAAAACCTGATGCCTATTCAGCCTTCTTTTTAATCCAAAAATCAGCCTTCTTGATACCCACTGCCTCGGCATCAAATACTGGATCAACGCCTTCTTTAAGTTGCGCTTCGTAGTCCTTTAAGGCCAACAATGCGGGCCGCTGTAGAATCAAAATAGCCACAATATTCAACCAGGCCATAGCGCCAACGCCAACGTCACCTAGCGCCCATGCCAAATCAGCGGACTTAATGCCACCATACATAACTGAGGTGAGTACCAGCCATTTAAGGAATATCATCAACCAAGGTCGGTGCGCAGAGCGATTGATGTAGGTCACATTGGTCTCAGCAATATAGTAGTAGGCCAGAATAGTAGTGAAGGCAAAAAAGAATAATGAAACTGCCAGTAAACTAGCACCAAGCCCTGGCAATATAGTCTCAAAGGCACTTTGCACATAAATAGGACCCGCCTCAACACCAGCTAGGCCTGTGTAAAGCATCGCGCCATCAGGGCCTTGCACATTGTAAAGACCGGTAAGCAAAATCATAAAGGCGGTGGCAGTACAGACAAACAAAGTATCGATATACACTGAGAACGCTTGTACTAAGCCCTGCTTAGCTGGATGAGAAACTTCAGCGGCTGCCGCTGCGTGAGGCGCTGTACCTTGACCCGCTTCGTTAGAGTAAATACCGCGCTTAACACCCCACTGGATCGCCATACCAATAATCGCGCCGTAGCCGGCATCAAAGCCAAATGCGCTGTTAATAATAAGGCTGAACATCGCTGGAATTTTTTCAACATTGGCCGCCATCACTACCAATGCAATCAGAATATAACCTATGGCCATCACTGGCACCACGACTTGGGTAAAGCGAGCAATCCGACGAACGCCACCGAAGACAATAGCCGCAACACCGATAGCGATGATCGAGGAGCTCACCACTGGCGAGACACCCCATGCATTTTCCGCGGCAGCAACGATGCTGTTGGCTTGAATACCCGGCAGACAAAACCCAACGGCAATAATTGTGCACACAGCAAATAACCAGGCGTACCATTTTTGACCCATGGCTTTTTCAATGAAGTAAGCTGGGCCGCCACGGTACATGCCGTTTTCATCTTTCTCTTTATATATTTGCGCCAGTGTAGCTTCTACGTAGGCAGTAGATGCACCAAGAAATGCAACTAACCACATCCAGAATACTGCGCCTGGGCCGCCCATAGCTATAGCTGTGGCCACGCCAGCAATATTACCCGTACCGACACGGCCGGAAAGTGAGATTGCTAGCGCCTGGAACGAGGACACACCAGACTCAGAACTTTTACCCTGAAACATCAATTGAATCATGTGCCTGAAGTGTCGAACTTGAAGAAATCGTGTGCGAATAGAAAAATACAAACCAGTGCCCAGACACAAATAGATCAGTAAAGGACTCCAGATAATACTGTTTAGATAATTTACAAATGCTTCCACAATGGCTCTCCATTTTCATTATTATATTCATCAACAATGGTACAGCCCTGTTGACGCTGGACAAAACATTAAATGCCCCTAATACATACTAATCACAAGCTTTTAATATTAAGTCTTAAAGGAATATCTATATCGAACTGCGTATGTTCTTTGACTCTTCCAGCTAAGTTATCAAAAAAAGACTCTTTCATTTCAGTCGTTTTCCTTAACTTCATGTCAATGTTCCCCAGCACCGTTTCATAGATTGCACACAAGTCATCCTGTTCATTGACCATAACAGCAACCAGATGGATAAGTTTTTTATTTACTTTGTGCAATCGATACCGAGTAAAAACTGACTCACCCAAAAAACATTCTTTGAGATATTTGATGTTATCTTCCAGAGTGAAAGAAGAAAACCCAGAATCAAAATAGGCTTTTGAAAACCCTAACTCCTCGCTATAAAAGTCCTCTATTCCCTGACCAAAAACGTGGGAGTAATAAAGCACATTCATATGACCATTTTGATCACACATGTCTTGAGTTATAACAGCCGGCGCTGAAATATAAGGAAAGGTATTTTGTAGAGTCATAAGTTTTTAGATAATAATACTGTCAGTCTGTAGTTAATATTCAATCAGAAGAAAGAACGCGTAGCTCATTATCGCCTGAGCAGACTAACAATAAAACAGCATCGTCTATTCTTTTCCTAAATAGTCTCGATTACAAGCCTATCTATCATCAAATTAGTTATTTAATGTCTATCGGCATTAAAATGCCAGACGCTAGACTCCCCCGTAAATTGTTATTTTTTTTGTAGTGATAGTGCCAGTTGATAAAGCTGTTTCTTGTCGACGCCAGTGATCTTGGCGGCGATAGAGGCGGCCTTAGTTAGAGGCAGTTCTTTCATCAATAGTCCTAACAGCTTCTCTGAATCGGCAGGTGTAGTCTCGACTGTTTTTTCTTGACCAGCGACAACCAAAACGATCTCTCCTCGTTGCTGATTGCTGTCCTCTGTCACCTGCCTTAATAGATCAGTGAGATCTCCATGTAAGTAAGTTTCGAAAGTCTTAGTAATTTCACGTGCCATAAAAGCTAAACGCTGAGGTCCGAAAATATCGCTAAAATCTTCAATGGTGCTGGCTATACGGTGAGGCGCCTCGTAACATACTATAGTTTCTGTCACGCCTTTTAATGCTTCAATAGCGGTTCTACGCTGACTTGATTTGGAGGGTAGAAAACCAATAAATCGAAATTTATCAGTCGGTAGCCCCGATACACTCAAAGCGGCTATGACCGCGCTAGCACCGGGAATGGGCACAACCGAGAAGCCTTTTAAGCGTGCCTCATGCACTAATCTGTACCCCGGATCAGATATCAACGGTGTACCCGCATCGGAAATTAGGGCAATATCGTCGCCAGCGCTAAGTCTTTTTAGTATTTTATCGGTGCTGCGTTTATCGCTGTGATCGTGATAAGCAACACAGGTCGTTGTGATCCTAAAATGATCGAGCAACCTTTTGCTGTAACGTGTATCTTCACAAGCAATTAGACTAACAGACTGGAGAGTGGTGACCGCGCGAGGTACCATATCCCCTAGATTGCCAATAGGCGTGGCAACAACATACAACGTACCGGATTGATTTGAATTCATGGACAAAAAGTTTCTTCTGCAGATTGTTGGTTTAGGTTGCATCTTAGCCTTTATTAGCGGTTGTACGCCAACTACAACGACACAGAGTGGGAGTGTACCCGTTGCTTTTATCGCTACCACCGAAAATACTTCTCTTTACGAGCAAGCTGAAATCTTATTTGCCGGAGCGCAATCAGTCGAGGTGCCAGGCGAAATCTTGTTGCAAGCAGCAATTTTATTTGCCAAAAGTGGCGACAAGAACAGGACGGGTGAATCGCTGGCACTAATAGATCCAGATGAGCTGGAAAATGTCGACTTTATCAACTACACCCTCCTCGGCATCGAGCTAAATTTACAGTCCGTCTCCCTGGCTGAAGCACTGCTAAAATTACAAGCTACACGTTTTATCGCACTGAAATCATCCTTTAAACGCCAAGATGTCCTGCACGCGCTAAGTCTTGAGTCAGATATTAATGCCAAACTTGGCAACATAGAATCAAGCATTAACGCGTCTATACGGCTGGCTCAATTACTGAACAAAAAAAGTGACGTGCTCAATGTACACAATAAGATTTGGCGACAGCTATCTGCACAGCCCTACAATTTTTTGCAACGATGTTTTAACCAAGCCGAACCTATTCTCGGACAGTGGTGCAACTTAGCAGCCGACATGCGGTTGCTTCAAAGTAACTACCCTGGCCAACTAATACAATTTAGTAACTGGAAGACTGTCAATCTTTCTCATCCCGCGGCTCGAACACCACCAACTGGGCTCAAGCAAAACCGGAAAAATACCTCCTTATCACAGGTGGCTCTGTTACTGCCACTTCAAGATGATTATAGAATTCCTAGTCAGACATTTTTAGATGGTTTTATGGCTGCCTATTACCAGCTCTTTGAGCAAAGCAATACGGAACCACCAAACATAAGGCTCCACGACACATCAAACCAAACTATACAACAAGCCTACGAAAACGCTATTGCTGAAGGAGCCGAGATGGTGATCGGAGGCTTACGAGAATCAGAAGCTCAAAGCCTCATGCAACTGCCCATAATGCCTGTGCCAACTATTAGCTTAAATCGCCTAGATCGCGTTGATACTCAGCAACCCGTAAACCTGGTTCAGTTTGGTAATTCACCAGAGGATGAGATGACTCAAATCGCCGATCTAGCATGGCGTAAAGGTCATCGTAATGCCATAGTAATAGCACCAGATAACAACTGGGGTGTTCAGGCGGCACGTTCTTTCGATACTTATTGGAGACAAAAAGGCGGCCAACTCTTGGGTCAGGTGAGCTATCCCATGTCAATCAAAGACTTCACGCAATTTCTCAAGCCATCATTACAGATTGACTTGAGCGAAGACCGCGGTGTTGAGCTTAAGCGCTTTGTAAATAGCCGGCTAATTTACACACCCAGGCGTCGCCAAGATATCGACTTCATTGTGGCTCTCGGGTATCCGTTGAATGCTAGACAAATCAAACCAGCACTAGAATTTCTGTATGCTGCTGATCTACCTGTTTACTCTATTTCAAAAATCTACAATGGCGTCGAACAAGCCGGACTTGACAGAGATCTGTCAGGAATACAGTTCACCGCTATGCCCTGGACTCTGCCGGGGCAGCTAGCCAAAGAATTAAACTCTGATGAGACAATGCATACCGCTTATAGACAGCTTTACGCCCTTGGCTACGACACATTTTTAGTCCATCGAAATCTAGATAAATTAAGTTCAGTAACGCAATCGCCTCTTTTTGGGGCTATGGGAGTTCTGTCGCTAAACCAAGGGGTGATAAAGCGAGCTGGCCGATGGGGAGAGTTTAATCAGGGGAAGGTAACCGAGGTCACCCCCTAGCCGTTTTACTCAAAGGAATGAGTATAAATATGTCGTATTATAATTATGTTACTGGCGGTCTAGGATAAAGTACACTACCGCCGCTTAAAGGCTCTCAAGCAGAGCAGATAGCCTTAAAATATTTAGTAGAAAAAGGCCTTGTACTTCAAACCAGGAATTTTCGTACTCGTCTCGGCGAAATTGACCTCATCATGAATGATGGGGATTACTTAGTGTTTGTCGAAGTGCGATTTTGTCGATCGTCTACCTTTGGTAGTGCTGAGGAGCCGGTTACTCAACAAAAGTGTAGGCGCCTAACAGCCGCAGCACAAGGCCATATGCAGGCGAATAAATTAACCAATCGGGTTCAAGCAAGGTTTGATGCATTAGCGGTAAGACCTGATACAAATAGACCATCAGGCTATAGTGTAAACTGGATTAAAAATATCCTGACTGATTAAACTAGTACCAATATTCGGTTCCAAAAAACGTTACTAAAGACAAAAATAGATTCAAGGCAGCGAGTACACATAATGAATCAAGATATATTTAATCACTTCCAAAATGTAATTGAGACGACGATGGTTGTGGGCGATATATGTTCAGACTCGATTGCCAATGCTGCAGAAATTATTACCACCGCCCTTCTTAATGGGCATAGTGTTTTTAGTTGTGGCGAAAAATCAGGTAGTCTGATGGCTCAATTATTGACTGACCATTTATCACTCGGCTTTGAAATTGAGCGACCGGCTTTCCCCGCACTAAATATGAATAAAATGTGCGCAGAAATAACGACGCAAAATCGTTTTGCTATTGTGATTGAGACTCATGCTAGGAGCTCCGACGTACTCGTTGTTATTAGCGCCGGTGATAATAGTCCGTCTATGGTTCACGCGGTGGAATCTGCCATTGAAAAGGGTATGGTGGTAGTGCTATTGTCGGCAGTAAGCGATGATAGATTGAGCGCCAGCATTGGTTACAATGATGTTAATATTAGCGCTGGCCAGTTTTCAGGTCAGTTAGTGACTCAGGCTCAATTTCAAATAGTACAATGCCTTGGCGCGTTGGTTGAAAATAAAATTTTTGGAGGTTCATAAATGTTTCGCTTAGCCACAGTTCTTTCTCTTCTTATTACGTTATCTGGGTGTACTGCGATTGTAGATAAGGTGACTGATGAGCCATTCCAGTCCGACCCTACTGGTAAAAGTGTTGGTAAAAGTTACGATGATGCTGCGATGGAAACGTTTATTGGCGTCAATATAAGAAAGTCCGATCCAGCATTAGCTAGGGCTCATGTGAATGTAACGGTATATAACGGATTGGTGCTTATTACTGGAGAGGTACCTAATCAAGAGACGAAGGCTCTTGCCGGTGACACTGCTCGTGATTATCACGGACAGCGTAAAGTCTATAATGAGCTACAGGTGAGAGGCAAAACCTCCATAGTATCAAGAACGAACGATTCATTGCTCAGTGTAAAAATTAACACCAAGTTAGCCTTTTCAAAAGGTATCGATTCTTCTGACATAAAGGTTGTCACTGAAGACAGCGTGGTGTATCTACTTGGCACTCTCTACGAAGATATGGGTGATATAGCAGCCGAAGTTGCTCGCAGCACTCGAGGTGTAAGTAAGGTTGTTAAATGCTTTGAGTATGTTGAAAAATCAGAGCCCACAGACTAGATCAACTCGATAGCCATCGCTGTAGCCTCGCCTCCGCCAATACAGAGGCTAGCGACGCCCTTTTTGCCACCAGTAAGCTGTAATGCATGAATTAAAGTAACCAGAATTCGTGCACCACTGGCACCAATCGGATGGCCTAATGCGCAGGCTCCTCCATGAATATTAAGCTTTTCATGAGGAATACCTAATTCCTGCATGGCGGCCATAGCCACCACAGCAAAAGCTTCGTTGATTTCCCATAAATCAACTTGACCTACAGCCCACCCCACTCGCTTTAAAGTATTATTAATCGCGGTGACAGGAGCTGTCGTAAACCATTCAGGTGCTTGAGATGATTCATCATAACCATGAATCAGCGCAATGGGCTGAAGCCCTCTTGCTTGAGCTTCATCTGTCGCCATCAAGGTCAATGCTGCTGCACCATCTGATATAGAACTAGCGTTGGCTGCGGTGACGGTACCGTCTTTTTGAAAGGCGGGTTTGAGTTGTGGAATTTTATCAGGTTTCGCGTTACCAGGCTGCTCATCAGTATCGACAATAACGTCACCACGGCGACTGGAAATAGTTACCGGAACGATTTCAGCCTTGAAAAAACCCTGATCAATAGCCGAATTTGCACGACGTAAAGATTCAATAGCAAAGGCGTCTTGCATCTCACGACTAAATTGATATTTGGCTGCACAGTTCTCTGCAAACTGCCCCATCGCAACGCCCTGATAGGCATCCTGTAAACCATCGTACTGCATGTGATCTAACATTTGAGCATGCCCAAACCTATAGCCTTGCCGCCCCTGGGGTATAAGATATGGTGCTCGACTCATACTTTCCATGCCACCGGCAACGATAATTTTAGACTGCCCAGAGCGCAATGTATTGCCAGCCACCATGACTGATTTCATGGCCGAACCACACACTTTGTTTATTGTGGTACACGACGTGGATTGAGCCAAGCCAGCCGCTAGCGCAGCTTGTCGAGCCGGTGCCTGTCCCTGTCCAGCTGTCAACACAGAGCCCATCAATACTTCATCAATTTTAGAAGGGTCTGCGCCAGACCGTTCGATAGCTGCGGCAATTGCAAGGGCACCTAGGTCGGGAGCTGACAATGAAGACAATGAACCCAGCATTCCGCCGATTGGAGTGCGAACAGCGGATAATATTGCGATAGGTTTCGACATACTAAATTCCTTTTGTGCCTTAGCGATTGATTATTCTGGTGATAATTGCGCAGAATGCAAGAAAACATTGTTTTTAACAAGTTGTAATTTTATATTGATCAATAAGGTTAAACTATCAGTTGCCCGCTCTTTTCATCAAGTTATTGCGCGCGCGCAGTTCCTAGTACTGGGAGTTTCTACAAGGCCGCGATTCAATGTCAGAAATGCTTATACTTGAGCTATTTTACCACTCGTAGCGAGGGTTTAGGCTTAATAGATTTATCTTTAGCGTCAGAGCTTCTAACCATCTTTGGTGCAGAGGGCGGAGGTGCAGGGGGCGGCGGCTCGAGGCTATCTTCTTTGTCGAACACCATCCCCTGACCATTTTCTTGGGCATAAATCCCAAGAACACCGGCAATCGGGACATAAATATCTACGGGCATACCGTTGAATCTAGCCGAGAACTGGACATCATCACCATCCAAACTTAAATTGGTCACTGCCCTCGGAGCGATGTTCAATACAATTTGTCCGTCTTTCACAAACTCTTGCGGCACTGCAACCATAGGATGATGTGCATCAACGATAATGTGTGGGGTGCAGTCGTTATCGACTATCCAGTCGAAGAAAGCTCGCAAAAGGTAAGGTCGATTAGGGGTCATTTTATCTCAATTGATCACTCGCGAATTTCTCGCTCTAGATCCGTTAAGCTCTCTTGAAAAGATGGTCGTTCAAATAATCGGTCCATATAGTCAAGAAGAGGCTTTATCTGGCGGTTAGTTGGCAAAGCGATCCCCAACTCTGGCAATCGCCATAGCATGGGCGCCAAACAACAATCTACCAAGGTAAATTCTTCGCTCATGAAGTACGGTACTTCTTCGAAAATACTAGCAACGGTCATTAAGGATTCTCGGAATTCTTTCCGAGCAGCTTCAGCCGCTTTACTGTCTGGACTAGCGATAATCTTATCAACAAGGCCACACCAGTCCCGCTCAACACGGTATATCCAAAGACGGCTCTCAGCTCGAGCCACTGGATACACAGGTAGAAGAGGAGGATGAGGAAAGCGCTCGTCCAAATATTCCATGACCACTTTCGACTCATAAAGAGCCAAATCACGGTCAACCAATGTAGGAAGTGTGCCATAGGGGTTGGCCTCTAGAATCTCTTCAGTCACTGATTTTGGATCAATATCTTCGATATCAACCGTTACACCCTTTTCCGCAAGAACAATCCGCACACGATGACTGTACTGACTTGTTGGGTCTGAAAATAATGTCATTGAAGATCTACGCACGAACACCTCTCATTTTATGATTATTAGTTAATTGAGGACTTATCTATTCCTCATTTAAGTGGTAGATAGACATCTATTTACCACAAAAAAATAGCGGCAAAGACTAGTGGATGCCCTTCCAATATTCTCGATTTAAAAGCATGACTGGCACCATCAATAACAAAAGGAACAACAACACCATCTTGCCTATATGTTTCCGTTGTTCCGCCATAGGTTCTGCAACATAGGTTAGAAAATTAACTAAGTCAAAAACGGCTGCATCGTATTCCTCAGGCGCCAAAATGCCTGCTTTAATGATTTCATAACCACCGCAAGGGTTATCTAAAACGTCTTCACCAGTGAGTAAATCACGCTTAATACCACCATTAGTCGCTAAACTGGAACCTGGAATACACTCGGCTAATCCCTGTAGATCAAGAAGCGCATGGGGCATGCCCACATCTTTATAGACTTTGTTGTTGACGCCTAGCGGTCGAGATGGATCCGCGTAAAAATGGCGTAGATAAGTATACACCCACTCTGGCGAGCGAGATCTTGCTACTAGAGTTAAATCAGGTGGAGTAGCACCAAACCATTCCTTAGCTTTATCCGAAGGCATGGCGATATCCATTAGTTCACCAATCTTTTGGCCACTAAAAATCATATTGTCCAGCATCATCTGATGAGGGATATTAAGGTCATCAGCGACCCTCTCCCATCGAGAATACTTAAACGAATGACAACCCATACAATAATTCACCGCTAATTGCGCACCGCGTTGTAGCGAGGCATCATTATTAAGCTGTGGTTCAAATGGGTCACAGTTGATAGTGCCACAGGATTTACCTTCTGAGCCAACGGCCTTAATAGGTAAGATCACCATAGTCGCAATCACCAAGATTGCTCCGATGGTCTTCCAAGCCCCTATACCGCCATCCATAGTGATGCGATCAGGCTCTGGCTTAGTGCTTTCAATTCTGGTCCAGAAATAGATCCCGATAAAGTAAGAGAAATACAATATTGTACAGATTTGGGTAAGAACTGTTCGCGCAGCGGTAGGTGCTTTAACACCAAGATAGCCAAGAATAATAAACACCGCAGCTAACATCAAAATAGCGACGCGACTGAACAGACCCTTATATCGTATAGACCGTACTGGGCTTCGATCTAACCAAGGCAACACGAACAAAATAGCTATAGCCGCAGCCATCACAATAAAGCCACCCAACTTGTCGGGAACAGCGCGCAACATTGAATAAAATGGCGTGAAATACCAAACCGGCGCAATATGCTCTGGCGTCTTCAAGTTATTAGCTATTTCAAAATTAGCATACTCTAAGAAAAAGCCACCCATCTCAGGCATGAAAAAGAGAATTGCACAAAAGACAAAAAGGAACACCACAATCGGCACCAGATCATGAATAACAAAATAAGGGAAGAACGGGATGCCATCAATGGGATTCCCTTTGGCATCCTTATACTTTTTGATGCTGACACCGTCAGGGTTATTGGATCCAACATCGTGCAGCGCAATAATATGCATCACGACAAGTGCTAAAAGAATAATTGGAATAGCGACCACGTGCAATGACATAAAGCGGTTTAGGGTGATACCAGAAATAAGGTAATCGCCACGGATCCACTGGACTAGATCTTCGCCCACCACTGGAATGGCACCAAACAGAGAGATAATGACCTGTGCGCCCCAATAAGACATCTGTCCCCAAGGCAACACATAGCCTAAGAAAGCTTCAGCCATAAGCGCTACGTATATGGTCATACCAAAGATCCATACAAGCTCGCGAGGCGGCTTATAAGACCCATACATAAGACCACGAAACATGTGCATATAGACCACAATAAAGAAGGCAGAGGCCCCCGTACTGTGCGCATAGCGAATGATCCAGCCAAGTTCAACATCACGCATGATGTATTCGACAGATGCAAAAGCCTGCTCTGCTGAGCCTTGGTAACTCATTAATAACCAGACACCGGTAACTAGCTGAATCACCAACACGACCATTGCTAGTACACCAAAGTAATACCAGAAATTAAAGTTTTTAGGCGCATAGTACTCCGCCATATGACGATTCCACTCACGTTTGAGCGTAGGCATTCTTGAATCTAACCAAGCTGCAAAACCTTTTTCTTCACTCATAACTAAGCAACCTCCGTGTCAATGCCAATGATAACAATGCTGTCTGACTCGTAACTGTGGGGTGGGACTTCTAGATTTGTAGGGGCTGGAACACCCGCAAAGACTCTACCAGAAAGATCGAACTTAGATCCGTGACAGGGACAGAAGAATCCGCCTAACCAAGAGTCACCCCCAAGATCTGCGGCGCCAACATCAGGCCGATACAAAGGCGCGCAACCTAAGTGAGTGCAAAGTCCGACCAAAATCAAATACTCTTCTTTACCGGCTAAGGTGCGAGCGCTGCCCTTAACATAGCCAGGCTGTGATGCCTCTTCAGAATCAACATCTCTCAAAATATCACTATCAATAGCATTAATTGCTGCAAGAGATTCTGGCGTTCGCCGAACGATATAAACCGGCTTGCCTCTCCACTCAACAACCATACGCGCCCCGACTTCAAGCTTTGAGATATTAACTCTTACAGGCGCTCCTGCGGCTTTAGCTTTAGCGCTGGGCTGCCAAGAGGCTACAAAAGGTACGGCGGCGCCTACGACTCCAGCTCCACCAATTACCGAGGTTGCACCCAATAAAAATTTTCGGCGGCTCTCATTCACAACGTCACCACTCATAGCGCTCCCCCAGATAGAAATAGACTAATGATTAGAAAAAAACCAGAAAATAGACACTCAAATTTTCACGCCGCTATAGTAAATGAAATCGGTTTTTTACGCAACCGACAGCAGATAGATGTGGGGCTAAGTTATTGATTTTATTGGGCAAAAAAAAGCCCGACCAATGAGTCGGGCTTTTTAATAAAACTATTAATTAGCGCTTAGAGAACTGCGGACGCTTACGTGCTTTGTGCAAGCCGACTTTCTTACGCTCAACCTGTCTCGCATCTCGCGTCAAGAACCCTGCTTTACGCAATGGTGAACGCAGGTTTTCATCATAGCTAACCAAGGCTCGAGCAATACCATGGCGAATTGCCCCAGCTTGCCCAAAGTTCCCACCACCGGCAACGGTGATATTTAAGTCAAACTTTTCAACCATATCGACAACTTCAAACGGCTGCCGGATAATCATCCGGGCCACTTCACGACCAAAGTAAACGTCGATGCTGCGATCATTGATTTTAATATTGCCATTTCCAGAAGTCATGAAAACGCGCGCTGCGGATGTCTTTCGACGTCCAGTACCATAAAATTGAGTGTCTGCCATAATCGCTTTCCGTTACAGGTCGAGTGTTTGAGGTTGCTGTGCAGAATGCGGATGATCCGCGCCGACATAGACCTTCAACTTTCTAAACATTTCCCGACCCAGCGGGCCGCGGGGCAACATGCCCTTAACTGCTTTCTCAAGAACACGCTCAGGCGCCTTCTCAATCAACTTTTCAAAAGTGATGTCTTTAATTCCGCCTGGGTAACCAGTGTGAGAATAATAAATCTTACCCTTAGCCTTGTTACCGGTAACGGTGATTTTCTCAGCGTTCACGATGACAATATAATCGCCAGTATCAACATGAGGGGTAAATTCTGGTTTATGCTTTCCCCGAAGACGTGAAGCAACTTCGGTCGCCAAGCGCCCTAAGGTTTTTCCATCCGCGTCAACCACAAACCAATCGCGTTCTACTGTTTCTGCTTTTGCACTAAATGTTTTCATTATTTTCTACCTGGAATTGGGACATCCCCAAAAAGGGTGCGAATTGTAATGATCAGCGTGCCCTAATACAAGGCCTGTTTACTCCAAAGATTAACTTTTTTATATTAGAATCTATGGACAATGGGGTCGAGCTAAATATTCATGGCTCTGCATCTCTAATAATCGACTCTGAGTTCGCTCAAATTCAAAGGCTAAACGCCCACCAGAATAGAGGTTTGGCAGGCCTTCAGCAGCCGATATCGCGACTTTGACATTGCGATCATAAAACTCATCGACCAAGTTAATGAACCGTCGTGTCGCATCATTGTTATCATCACCCATAATTGGAATATTCGATATGATCACTGCATGAAACTCTCTGGCAATAGCGATATAGTCGTTTTGGCTGCGAGGTCCCTCACAGAGAGAGGCAAATTGAAACCAAACGATATCTTCCGAAAGTTTGACTACCGGTATGGATCTACCTTCCACTTCTAAATTAACCGCTATTTTAATCTCACCTTCCACCGGGACTAACCGATTAAAAATTGCCTCTATATCAGCATCTGCCGTTAAACCAAGAGGACTACAATAAAGCGGTGCCTTTTCAAGCGCTCGAAGACGGTAGTCTGTGCCTCCGTCAACGTTGATCACCTGACAGTGCTGTTTAAGTAGGGCAATAGCAGGCAAGAAACGTTGCCGTTGAAGCCCATCGCGATAGAGTAAGTCAGGCACTATATTTGAAGTCGTAACCAAACAGACCTCAAGGCGAAATAACTCCTCCAACAAGCCAGCGAGAATCATTGCATCTGCAATATCACTGACGAAAAACTCATCAAAACAAATAATACAGGTTTCATCAGCAATCTTCGCCGCAACTTTCCGAAGTGGGTTAATCTCACCTTTTAGCGCCGTAAGATCTTTATGGACCCTGCGCATAAAGCGATGAAAGTGGACCCGCATTTTATTATCGAACGGAAGGCTTTCAAAAAAAACATCCATAAGATAGGTCTTTCCTCGCCCCACACCTCCCCAGAGATACAGCCCTTTAGGTGATGCTGGTGAAGCTTGCAACATCCCTCTAGCCGCACGGCGCCATAACCGCTCACCTGAGAGTTTCTCCTTTACTAACAAAAGCTGATAGAGATCTTCAAATGCAGTCACCGCTAACTCTTGAGAGGAGTCAGCAAGAAACCCATCCTGTTCAAGGTCAGTTTGATAGCGCGCTCTGGGGGATGACATTATTTCGGCGTCCATGATTAAGAATTAACTTTAACGAGCAAAGCAATTTGTTACAACAAAAATTCTCCAGCGCCATAAATTTAAAATCTACGTTATAATATTGAGGGGATGGAGTGAATACAGCTTGCACCACAGGTAACTTGGCTTTAATGTTCTTCCCAATTAAGTGAAGTTTAATTCAATTGAGGTTTTAAAGTTGGCATTATTGACCACACTAATTATCACTGCCATCGCTTTTTTGGCGGGAGCTGGCGCAACTTTTTTCTATCTTCGATATATTGGGGATACCGAGTCGGGCTCCGGTGACTTACAAAGAAGACTGGAAAAAAGTGATCAAAAATTAAAGCGGTACCAACAGGAAGTGTCTGAGCACTTTATAACCGTATCTCACTTAACAACAAATGTGGCACAAAGTTATCGCCAAATTCATGAGCATTTGGCAACCAGCGCAATTCGGTTGGCTAGTCCGGAGATAGGCCGGCAACTGCTCAAATCGGGAGGCTCATCCTTGTCGCTTGTCGATGCAGATGGCAATCCTCTTGTTAGCGCTGAAGATCTTGAAGCACCGCGCGACTATGCTCCCAAGGTGCCGGGAGGGATTCTCAGTGAAGCTTATGGCTTGGTTGATAACGAAGCTGACGATTTCACTGAGGGCTTAGATTCAAAAGATCAAGAGTCCAGAGATCCTACTGAAATAATAAGCTGAATCACTGGCCAGACTAAGAGTTAAATGCCCGAGTACAAACAAGGAGGTTTGTTTTGGAGCTTTTTTCAGGCGCCATATCTACCATATCCCCACTAACATTACTGCCTGGCAACTGCTCGCTGTGCCTGCAACCTATCCGACCGCAGAATCACTGTCTATGTGATCTCTGCATAAGTGAGCTTCCTTGGCTAAAAACACAATGTCAGCGATGCGCTACACCTTTAAACCACAACAACCTTTGCCCAGACTGTCAGCAGAACCCCCCTCCTTTTAGGCGTTGTGTTGCTGCTTTTGAGTATTAAAAAGGTGCAATTGACGAGCTAATCCTGGATATTAAAACCAATCCACATAGCCCTGAAGCTACCCAATTATCTAATTTATTATCTGATGTTATCTCTCGAGCGTATCAAAATTCAGCTATGCCAACTATTATGATTCCAGTGCCACTGCAGTGCCACTGCACTGGCGAAAACTGCTTATGCGTGGCTTTAACCAAAGTACTAACATCGCCTCAAGCTTATCCCGCAAACTCAAAAATACTGTCATTCTTGATAATACTTGTCTTCGCCGCGCCTCTTCATCACCCCAATACCTAAAGTCCAGAAGTGAAAGACTACGGGGCATGCGCAATGCATTCCGGATGCGCAACAATATCGACGATGAGCCCGACATAAAAGCTAATCGTACAAACAATCCTATTAGAGGTAACTCTGTCGCTATTGTTGATGATGTGGTGACTAGTAGCGCTACTGCCGGATCGCTAGCATCGACATTAATTAAAGCGAGTGCTAAACATGTTGATATTTGGTGTATTGCTAGAACGGGCTGGCATATTATGTCCGACTAACGGAAAATGGCGCCATGAAACCTGAAACTATCCTATTAGCCGCTAAAGTTTGGCACAACATTCTTGCTGAGGCGCAAGCGACCGCACATGCCGAGCCTGTGATGGAAAACTATTTAAAATTCACGATTATGAACCACGGAAACTTAGGTAGCGCGCTCAGCTTTCACCTGTCACAAAAGCTAGCTAGTACATCGTTCCCCGCAATGATGCTTAGGGATATTATGGATGATGCGTTTAAAGATCCTGCTATTGTCGAGCAAGCAGCACGAGATATACAGGCCACTGTGGATCGAGATTCTGCTTGCAAATTGTATAGCTCACCTTTTTTATACTTTAAAGGCTTTTTGTCGCTTCAAGCATATCGTGTAGCCCACCAACTTTGGAATCAAGGCAGAACGTCTCTCGCATTATTGCTCCAGCATAGGATCTCAATGACCTTTGCAGTAGATATTCACCCTGGGGCAAAAATCGGTAGCGGACTCATGATTGATCATGCAACAGGTTTAGTGATTGGAGAAACCGCAGTAGTTGAAGACTCTGTATCGATTATGCAGTCGGTCACCTTGGGCGGCACTGGGAAGGAAGCTGGCGATCGCCATCCAAAGATTCGTAAGGGTGTACTCATTGGCCCTGGCGCTAAAATATTAGGTAACATCGAAGTCGGGGAAGGCGCTATGGTGGCTGCAGCTAGCGTAGTACTTAAGGACGTTCATGCTCATGATATAGTTGCCGGAGTACCCGCCAAGCGAGTGGGACAGGTCGATTTCGACCAACCCTCAAAAATAATGGATCATTACTTCAAATTGGACTGAATTGCACAAAGGCTCAGCTTAGTTAGCATCGCATCCAACTGAAAGGCATGACCTGATCAATTGACTGAACCTCTAAATCGCTCATCAACAACCGGTCTAAACCAAGAGCAACACCTGAACAAGCTGGCAACCCAGATCGCATTGCGTCTAACAACTTAGTATCAATATCCCATATTGGCTTACCTGCGGCTTGGCGAGCAATATTGTCTTGATCAAATCGGCAACGTTGCTCTACTGGATCACATAATTCAAAGTAGCCATTAGCAATTTCTAGGCCATCTAAAAACCCCTCAAATCGCCTACTCACTTTATAGCCTTGTTCGACAGTAGTTATTGCCGCTAATGCAGCCTGGCACTCTGGGTAGTCGTAAACAAAAACCAGCCCTTCTGGTAATTGAGGCTCGATTTTTAGGCTAAATATTAAATCCAAACAGTTAGCTCGAGTTTCTCCAGCCCAGCTCGAAGAACCTGCTTTAGCAGCTAAGCCCTGCAAATCACTTAAGCTAGCCTGATGGGGATTAAGGCCAAATTTATCCTTAAAAAAATCAGCATAACTAACCTTACTTACCCTTAAATCTGATACTCCAGGCTTATTCATCAACTGGGAGACTAAATCGCCTAACTCAGACATTAATTGGTGCTCATCCCAACCGCATCGATACCATTCAAGTAAGGCGAATTCTGGGTTATGTTTATGCCCAATTTCACTATCACGAAAAGCTTTGCCCAAACAGTAGATATCACCACTTCCTGAAGCCAGTAATCGCTTCATGAAATACTCGGGAGAAGTTTGCAGATAGGCCGGTGCGCCCGCCAGAGTTGCACAGATACCATCGATGTTGAGATCGGTTACCCCAGACCTAGACAAAACAGGGACATCAACCTCCATCACCGATTCATTAGCGAAGAAATTTCGGACCAGCGACATCACCTCGGCACGCCGTTGCAGGTTACGAATACTAGCTCCTGGCTGCCAATCACTCACCACAAATAGGCTTTAATTTTGCGAGAATGATCAATTTTCATTATTTAACGCGGCCTTGATATTCACCCGTTCTGGTGTCCACCTTAATCACATCACCTTGATCCAAGAATAGAGGCACCTTAACCACTGCCCCTGTAGCCAGCCTAGCAGGCTTACTACCGCCCTGCGCAGTATCACCACGCAAACCAGGATCGGTCTCAACAATTTCGAGTTCGACATGATTTGGTGGCGTAACCGAAAGGGGTATCCCGTTGTATAAGGTAACGACGCAAATATCTTGTTCACTAAGCCAAATCAAGGCATCACTAACCGCACTCTCCGTCGCTTGATGTTGCTCAAATGTATCGGGCTCCATAAAACACCAAAAGTCGCCGTCACTATAGAGATACTGCATGTCCATATCCATAACATCAGCGCCTTCCAATGACTCTCCTGACTTAAACGTTTTGTCCAACACACGGCCCGTTTTTAAATTACGTAACTTAACGCGATTAAACGCCTGTCCTTTACCAGGTTTAACAAATTCGTTTTCGAGGATTGAACATGGATCATTATCCAGCATTACCTTGAGCCCAGAGCGAAATTCGTTAGTAGAGTAATTAGCCATGATCGTTGTGTCCGAAAGTTTGTAAAGAATGCATGATAACCGAAGTATCAGTCTATTTAATTAGTTTTGCGGGTTAACTTTTTATTTAACCGATCATAGATCAATCTAACGCATAAATATCTTTGTCACTGTAACCGAGCAAATACAAAATACCGTCCAACCCAACATTAGAGATTGCCTGTTTGGCCGACGCTTTTACCAGAGGCTTCGCTCTAAAAGCTATGCCTAAACCAGCAATCTTTAGCATTGGTAGATCGTTGGCGCCATCCCCAACAGCGATCACCTGCTCAAGATTGAGCCCTTGCTCTTTAGCTATATTTCGTAGTATTTCAGCCTTGCGTTGCCCATCAATGACATCACCCACCACTTTTCCGGTAACCTTTCCATCAACAATATCAAGCTCATTAGCATACACTTGATCAACGCCTAAAATAGACTGCAAGTAGCGTCCAAAATAGGTAAATCCGCCTGATATAATGGCCGTTGTGAACCCCAGTTTTTTGAGGGTTTTAATTAAGTGCTCAGCCCCCTCATTTAAAACTAATCTTTCAGCAACAGACTGTAAGACATCTGAACTTAGCCCCTCTAATAAAGCCATTCGCTGCCTAAAGCTATCCTTAAAATCTATTTCACCTCGCATTGCCGACTCAGTAATCATGGCCACCTGATTTCCGACTCCAGCCTCTATAGCTAATTCGTCAATGACCTCTGCATCGATCAATGTCGAGTCCATATCAAAAACGACCAACTGTCGACTACGACGGAAAATATTATCCTCTTGGCATGCAATATCAATATTGTAATGCACCGCTAACTCGAGCAATGAATTACGAAAATCTTCACTATCTTCCGGTTCACCTCGAGCAGATAACTCAATACAGGCACGTCCAAGCTGCTCACTTTGATTGAGACCTAAACGGCCAGACAAGCGCACTATTTTGTCGATATTAAGACCTTGCTGACTTGTGACGTCGGTTATAGCGGCTAAATGAGAAGCTTCAATATTTCGCGCGAGCAGAGTTACAATATATCGTTGCTTCCCCTGTTGCGCGACCCAATTATCATAACGTTCATGGGATATGGGTAAGAACTTGACCTGCATGTCCATGCTCTTAAGCGTCGCAGAAACTTCTTTGACCACCTGCGAAGTTTGGATATCTGATGGGACCGCCGCCAAAATACCCATATTCAACTGGTCGTGGATCACTGCCTGCCCTATGTCCAGCAGGGTACCGTCAAACTGGGACAACACATTAGTTACCGCACTGGTAACCCCAGGCCTATCTTTCCCAGACACATTAATCATTAAAACTTCTTTCACAGGTAGAGACCCCATTGGAGTTTAGGCTCCCATTATATAAAAGTTGAGAGAATAGGATAGAATGCAAAGCATTTATTTTACCAAGGAACTGAGAATGCGTCGTCAATATTCGATGGCCATAAAATTGCCCGTAATAATTGCCTCTGCGTGCTTATTATTTGGTTTTTTGAGTTGGGCCGTCATCGTATCTCAAACTTCAATGCTGGCTAAGCAAGCGGTTGAAGATAAAAGCACCGCCACGCTTAATCATCTCGCTGAGTTAGTGCGCGCACCCCTATTTAGCAATGATACCGTAGGTCTGCAGTTCGCTCTGCGCAAAGCGACGACGGATCAGTCTATTTTTAGCGCAAGCTTATATGATGTAGACGATAATCTGATTGCCCAAAGCTCGCAGGCTAGCAAATTGCCCACGAACTTAACACAGTTTAGACAGGATATTGCGCTTGAAGATACCCAGGTAGGCACCCTGCTAATATCAGTTATAAGCCAGCCCATCTACGCAAAGTATTCTAATGTCTTTTTAATATGGGCTGTAATTTGGCTCCTATTTAGCATCGGTTGCACTTATGTTTGCTACCAGTTCGCTGGGCAGTTATCGCGTCGATTGAGAGCATTAACCAACCGCTTGCCTGGCAGTAGCGATCCGATGATCGATGAAATTCTTGCTCTAGAAACGAGAATACAGCCTCTACTTGCAACATCTGGGCAGTTTTCGAACGACACCGAAAATGGTTATTATTGCTCGCTCATAACTGCCACGATTAAAAACCGGAAAAGTTTAAACGACCAACTTAATCACGAAAATCTTGAATTATTGTTTGAAAACATCGATCACTGTATTGATCGCACACTTGAACTTTATGGTGCGCAGCGCACAGAAGGTAGTGAGAGTAGAATTTGTTTTTATATTCGCTCTACTCAGTGTTCCAAACAGCATTTGCTTGTCTGTCTTATGGCTGTTTATTCATTACAAAAACTTCTGGATCGCCTGTCAGCTAAATTGGGCATTGACCTCGAAATTAACTGGACACTCTGCAGCGACACGCTATCCGCACTTCCTGTGATTCGTTATCACGAAAAAATGTCTGCGCTAAAAAATAAATCAAAATCGATAAGCGAAAGAATAGATAAAGGCATGATAGCTCTCTACGTCACTGAATATGACATAGAACAGCTGGCTACTATTGCTCGATTTAACCCTTTCGAAGAAAATTGCCATATTTTCCATGGCTTCCCTGAACAACGGCAGGCTTTGCTTGAAAAGCAAATACTACACTTGGCCTCGGTATGCCTATAGCCATTAATTACATAATTATTAGTTGCAATAATTCTCGTTAATAATTAGACCCCACACTGCTAAAAACAAGATGAGTGATATAAGAACAGCGGCAGAGCCGGCATCTTTTGCGCGACCAGACAACTCATGAAACTCAAGCCCAATTCGATCTACAACCACCTCAATTCCGGTGTTGAGCAACTCAACAATTAATACTATTAACAGCACGCCGATCAATAGTATTAGCTGCAAATAATCATTAGCCACATAGAACGCCAGAGGTATTAAAATCACCGAAGCCAGCAATTCACACCGGAATGCTTCCTGGGTTCTTAAGGCAGACTCCAAGCCCTGAATGGAATGTTTCGTCGTTAGCACTAACCGCCTGTGGAGGAGCCCTAAAACACCTTTTCCAAACATTATTTATTACCCCTAAACGTCTAAATTTTGATTCATTTCAAAGCTAGGACTACCCTCAAGTGGGGCACCAATTACTCTTGCTGGAACACCAACAACCGTTGTGTGCGGAGGGATAGACTCGATGACTAAACTCCCTGCACCCACTTTGACCCCATCCCCGATCTTAACGTTGCCCATAATTTTTGCTCCCGCTGAAATCATAACGCCACTGCCCACTTCAGGATGACGGTCGCCTTCTCCGCGACCGATGCCTCCAAGAGTCACCGAATGCAAAATGGAGACGTTCTCTCCGATAATGGCAGTCTCCCCAACGACCAAACCGGTTGCATGGTCAATCATAATGCCAGAGCCTATTCGAGCCCCAGGATGAATATCTACTGCAAACACTTCGGCTACTTGGTTTTGCAGGAAAAGTGCCAGAGCTCTGCGATTATTACACCAGTACCAATGCGCCACTCGGTGGAGCTGCATCGCCTGAAAGCCCTTAAAATAAAGTAGTGGTATAAGATGCTTGTCGCATGCTGGATCACGTTCAAAGCTCGCCATAATATCCAGTCGTGCACTAGCTGTAATGCTCGGATCAGCCTTAAGCACTTCAAGAATAAGTTTTTCAATAGCGGTAGAAGGTATCGCAGAGCTGTTAAGTTGATTGGCTAGATTATAGCTAAGAGCAGAATCGAGATCTGAGTGGTCAAGAATAGCACTCTGATAAAACTCGGATAACAATGGCTCTTCGGCAATTGACACCTTAGCTTCTTCGGTAATAAGCAACCAAACTTGATCATCAGATATCATAAATAAAGTACCTATACATTGTCGTCAACTGAGACGTCCACAAATCGGTGAATAATCTCATCAAGGTATTTTAACACGGTATCAAGATTGACCAATTCCAAATTATTTAATAATTGATGCTTAACAATATTCGTCGTTAGCTGCTGAGCGTAACTATTTGAGATAGGGGCATAGCTAATATGCCAAGGCTCTGGGGATACTCCGCCGCGGTCAACGGCGTAGGGGCGATAGAAGCCCTTGGAGTGCTCTTGCCCCTTAATAAACACGCCGCTTAGCCATTCATGCATCGGTGCAAACACTCCCCCGCCCTCACACTCATCTGTTGTCAGCTGAATCTGGTACCCCTGAGGCATGGCGTTAGCGTCATAAATATCAAAGTCACTACCCCAATGATGACGCGATGTACCCGGCAAGGCTGACCATCGCAGTACTGCCTGAATTTGTTGCCACGGATCAAGCTGAGATATGTTAATTGCATCGCCTAACTCATCTATAACCGGTCTTTCGCCCAATAGTTTTTGATTCCAAATCAACATTTGTCTCTCAAAGGACCGAAATCCGCTGCAGATACACATATCAAAGCCTTGCTTTGCCGCTTCGGTCTTTAAGTCTAAAAAAGGTGTAAGTGCCTTTTGATGAACCAAAATACTGTTTTGGGCCCGTGAATTCTGACTAAGTGCAACATCCACCAAATGCCGATTGGTGAGGCCGGTCAAAATATCAGCAGCAATTTTTTCTAACTCAGCCATATTAGGAGTAGACCTTATGGATAAAGTGATTGAAGCCTGAGTTTATACCTCTATAGGCATAAATAATCAAAATCTGTGTCAAAATCGATCGATTAGTGACACTAATGTTGCTGCTCGCCGTCAATCTTTATGTAAATAAAGGCTTTTACACGAAGGCGCTATGCCGCATGATGCGAGAGACACAGGATCAACATTAAAGTTTATGCTTAAACAAGATATTTTTCTTTGTAATTTGGACGACCTTGCCGAACAAGAGGCCGTAGAGCTCAGCGTTGAGCATTGTCCCCTATTTGCCGTGCGCCATAACGATAACCTTTATGCCTACTGGAACAGCTGCCCGCATGTAGGTGTGCCGCTGAACTGGATGCCCGGTAAATTTCTCGACATAGACAAAAATTTTATTCAATGTTCATCTCACGGGGCGATATTTGGAATTGACAGCGGTAAATGTGTTTCGGGCCCCTGCGTGGGTGATCACCTAAGTCCCGTTGTATTAAAACAAAAAGATACTGGCTTTTATGTCGCGGCAGACCAACGCCTACCCAAGCCACCGATTAATCTTCGCGCTCAAGCGCTGGCAGATCTTGAAGACAGTTAATCGACTTATGTAATATAATTTCCTCTGCACTTATCCTGGCACCCCAAGCCATTACTTCAACACCTCTAGATATTGCAAGCGTCAGCGTCTGTGCATAGACCGGATCAATATCTGCCGCCACCTCTATTCGTTCAACATTAGTTAACTGGACACAGAAAAACAAGATGGCGCGATGTCCTGACTCTACCATTGAAATTAATTCACGTAGGTGCTTTGTACCGCGACTAGTGACTGAATCAGGAAAGCTTGCAAGACCATTGCCTCTATCCATAGTCACATTCTTAACCTCCACATAACAATCTCGAAGACCGCTGGCACTATCCTTGAGCAAAAAATCAATACGACTTTTTTCTTCACCATAGGGTACCTCTGCTGTCACTTGGTCGTAGCACGCTAATTCCTCGATGATCCCGCTAGCTATGGCATGACGCACTAAATGATTCGCGCGCACAGTGTTCACACCCGCTAAATTACCATAGCTAGTGGTTACTATCTCTAAGGTTCCTGGTAATTTCCGCTTGGGATTATTAGATAGCGAAAACCAGCAAGATGACCCCTCGACCTGACAATACTTCATTGACCCAGTGTTTGGACAATGCACTGTCATAAGATTACCCTGAACATCAATAATGTCGGTAAAGAAACGTTTGTAGCGCTTCACAAAAGTAGCCGGGAATAACGTCGGGAATGTTTGCATCAAGTCTAGGCTCGTTTGTCAAATTTGGTCATACTCCAACCACAGGATAATGGTGAAGAGCGGATAATTAAACTGTTATCGCCATGATGGTCTACTATGACTAAAGTTCCAATAAGTACTTTTTAATCAAAATATATGCATAAAAGGAAAGTTTTCCTTGATAAATGACGTAAATTTCTCTATAAACGCGGCTCGCGAATTTACGTGAATTTCAACAGCGGATTTAATTCATGGCTACGGCAAAAGTAAAAGTCACTACAAAGAACACTAATAAGTCTAAGGGAAAAGCTCCGGGATCAGTAACTCTTCACGGATTGAGCCCCTATGTGGAAAAGAAAAATGAAGAATTTATGAATCAAAATCAACGTGAGCATTTCAAGCTTATATTGAAGGCATGGCGTCATGAATTAATGGAAGAAGTAGACCGCACCGTGACGCACATGAAGGACGAAGCTGCCAATTTTCCTGATCCTGCCGATCGCGCAACCCAGGAAGAGGAGTTTAGTCTAGAGCTTCGAACCAGAGATAGGGAGCGCAAACTCATCAAGAAAATCGATAAGACTTTGATAAGAGTCGCAGACGACGATTACGGGTTTTGTGACCAGTGTGGTATCGATATAGGCATTCGAAGACTCGAAGCCCGACCAACAGCAGACCTTTGCGTTGACTGTAAAACCCTTGATGAAATTAAAGAAAAGCAGCTAACCGGGCATTAATACTGGGCAGTCTAGCGCTCAGTGCAAGCCCTCCTGAACTAAGGCTAGCAGGCCTAGACTATGCCAATAGAAAAGATAGTAGGCCGCTTTGCGCCCTCTCCTACCGGACCACTCCATTTCGGGTCTTTATCGTGTGCCTTAGCGAGCTATTTAGATGTCAAAAATCTTGGTGGTAAATGGTTGGTTCGAATTGAAGACATAGACCCTCCTCGCGAGATTAAAGGAGCGAGCAGCCAGATCTTAGGCCAGCTAGAAGCCCACGGATTGTGCTGGGATGATAAAGAGCTATTTCAAAGTACTCGCCTAGACGCATACCAAGACTCATTAGATATTCTTAAACAAAATAACCTAGCCTATCATTGTGAATGTTCACGCCAGCGTGTCAATTCACTAGAGGGTATTTATGATAATCATTGCCGACTGTCGCATCTACCGTCAACAGACAATGCCACCCGTTTGCAGTTGAATCAGCCTCATGAATTAGTCGAATTCGTCGATAAGATCGCTGGCCGATATGTTCAATCATTAGTTAAAGATATCGGTGATTTTGTTATTCGCCGTAGAGATAATTTATTTTCTTATCAGTTAGCTGTAACCGTTGATGATCAATACCAAAATATAACTCACGTGATGCGAGGTTCAGATCTCTTAGATTCCACGCCACGACAAATTTATTTACAACATTGCCTAGGCTTCACTCAGCCACAATATGCTCATTTGCCAGTAGCTACCAGCCCCTTAGGTCAAAAATTAAGTAAGCAAAACCTCGCTTTGAGCCTGATCTCTGGCCAGGAGGCACTTAATCTTTGGTCGGCACTAAGCTGGCTGAACCAATCTCCGCCCAATGACTTACGAAAATGGTCGGTTAGTGAAATCCTAGCTTGGGCTATTGCCCACTGGGACTCTACTAATATTAGGCGCACTTTAACCATGCCGGCGCCAAAAGGGTTTTAATCATGTTGTCTCTGTATATCGCGATGGGTAGTTTGCTTTACCAAGCTACCTTGAATAACATCACCAGTTCTATCACTTTCAGGCCCAAATTTTAGAATGTATTGCTTATGTTTAATTATAGATTAGTCGCAACGCTACTTTTACTTTCCATTGTAGTGTTCCCTCTCGCTACTCAGTGGGCACTGGAACTTGATGGTAGCTGGTTCAGGCCTTTCTTGGTATGGGCATTACTCATATTTACCACGTACATATTACAGCGCGATCGGACGACTGATGAGCAGTAATATAGGCATTTTGACTCTTTTAGCGCTGATCACAGCGTGCGCTCTATCTAGAACTTTAGCGTCTCGTACTGATCGCTTGAGTCAAAATGTAATATTATCTCTGGCGTTGCTTGCTAGTACCGGTGTTTTACTTGCCACGGGCGCCATCGAAATGACCGGACGCTATGGCTATAGTGCCATTTTTGCGTTGTTCGCTTTCTCGTTAGTGTTTGTCATTGCACCATTGATTTTGTTTCCTATCCGGCGTCTCAGTGGCGTGGTTAGATTAGCCACCTCTGTGGACTTCTTGACCTTTCGTTATCGCGGTAAAAATGTTGCCGTTTGGGCCTGTGGCGCGACCATTTTAGCGGTCATTCCGCTGCTAGTAGCACAGCTGTTATCTATAGAATCGGTGGTCCATTTCATCTTTGGTGAAAACAACACAACTGCCGGTATGCTGGTAACACTTTTAATCATCAGCCTAATATCTTGGCATTCCATACAATGTGGAGTGAGTATCCACCCTAGGTGGTTGTTAGCAGCGGCAGGACTTTTATTACTTTGCGCTATGGGCTTATCTGCATGGATTGTCACAGACGTTGTCTTTGGTGGCGTCAGCGAAATGAATCAGTGGTCTGTTGACAGCAATCAGCAAAACATTATTAAGAGGTTTAACTCATCCTACAGCCTATTTATTGTATTTCTTGCTGCTAGTCTTTCTTATCCTGTAAATTTCAATACACTCATATCCGAAAACATATCCGATCGTCAAGCAAGTATGTCATCTTGGGTTTATCCTCTTTTAATACTGCTCGTCAGCATCCCCTTAATTCCCCTCCTATGGAGTGGCCTAGCGCTTCAACCTTCGTCTTCACTGCAGCAGTATCTATATAGCATGCCAATGATGGCCGGGTACCCTCTAGTCTCAAGTCTAGGGGCCGCCAGTATCATCTTATTAGGCATTACGTTGTGTAGTGGCTTGATCATCTTGTCGGCAAAAATGGTTCTTAACAGTGTTGTATTGCCCGATAAAAATCTATGCCAACAAAAAAACCTAACCCAGTGGATTAATCAGTGTACTTTTATCATCTCACTCGCGCTGATTTTGTTCAGCATGGTACTTTGCTTGAACATCAAAAGCCGCAGCGTAACCGATCTGTATTTAGTCGGCTTTACCGGCTTGGCACAACTAACGCCAGGTATAATTGCGGCAATGTATTTACCCAAAGTATCACGCCATGCCTTCATCACAGGACTTGCTGGCGGTCTACTTATTTGGTTGGTGACCTTAGCGTTGCCGATGCTATTTGGTGATTGGAGTTGGTATATACCCCTGATGGACAAAACACTTCTTTTTGGCATGCAGGCCTGGGAAGTTTGGTCTATTGAAGCACTGCTTTTTAATATTACACTTTGCACTCTTATTTCCCTTTTTGGCAAAATGGATGAGCAGCAAAAAACCTTTGCATCTATTTGTATGGCCGACAATGTCTATATTCCTATTCGTGTCGAGATTGACCAAAAAACCGTTGCCGAGTTAACCGAGAGACTCGTGTTATCCCTGGGAGACGAGGCCCACGTCGAAATTAAATCGGCCCTAACGTTATTAGGACTTGATAGCCGAGAAATTAGGCCCGCCTCTTTGCGACAGTTGCGAGACGCCATTAATGCGTCTTTAAATTTACGCTTTGGTATTCTCGCCGCAGAACGGATTATGAGCCACTCTCTGCCAAGGACAATTTCGAATCACTCAGATCCTGAGGATATTTACCTTCTTGAGTCAGTCCTTGCTGTCCACGGAGATCAATTGACTGGCATCGCAAGTGAATTAAATAAATTGAGGATGCATCATCGAGAAATGTTGGATAAGTTGCCCATAGGGATTATTTCTCTCGATCAAAATGGTGAAATATTAAAATGGAATACTGCCATATCTCGATACACAGGTATTGATAAAGACGCTGCACTAGGAAGTTCGATTACAGATTTACCTGAACCGTGGAAATCTAATATTAGAGAGCTCCTAAATAGTGACGACAAAGCCAGAGATAGTGTCCGCTTAGAAAGCGCTAATAGTGTCAGGTGGTTTAGTTTTCAGAAATCAACTGAAGGGACGCTTGAAGATCTGAATAACGACGTTATATTACTCATAGAAGAACAAACTCAAGCTGTATTGCTGACACAAAAGTCGATCGACAACGAAAGATTGGCCTCTATCGGGCGCTTGGCCGCGGGTGTAGCCCATGAAATAGGAAATCCCGTTACTGGTATTGCATGTCTTGCTCAGAACTTACAGCATGAAAGTGAGCCCAGCCAAATCCTTGAGTCTGCGCAACATATTTTATCTCAAACTGATCGTATTAATCGGATCGTAGAATCCCTAATTAATTTTTCCAAAGGTGATAAATCAAAGCAAGGGTTATTTTATCGGGTTAACTTACGCCAAGTCATCGAAGAGGCTATCCAACTTTTAACTCTTGGGGATATAGAGCCTAAGGTCATCTTTATTGCTGACATTAACTCTGATATGAACGTCTTGGGTGATTACCACCAACTAGTTCAAATCTTTCTTAACTTACTCAGCAATAGTCGCGATGCGTCATCCTTAAGTGGCCAAGTAACCATTTTAGCCAAGCGTGACTCTCAGAATATTAGAGTTACCGTCAACGATTCAGGAACAGGCATAGATCAAGAGCTTCAATCACAGTTATACGAGCCCTTCGTAACCACCAAGGAACCAGGGCAAGGCACAGGCCTAGGTCTCTGGATAGTATTTAAACTCGTTAAGGGTCTTGGAGCTGACATTTCAATATCAAGCCCAGCCGAAAATAGCACATGCGGCACAACCGTAGCCCTCAACTTCAAAGCCTACACTTCTGACGCGGTTGAGGATGTCTCATGACAACGCTGAGTAAAAGAATCTTGGTGGTCGAAGATGAAGCCATCATCCGCGGTTCATTGACTAAATTACTAGAAAGGCATGAGTATGAAGTTGCCGACGCGGTCAGCGTAAAGGCGGCAATCACTAGATTTAATCTCAACGAATTTGACTTAATTATTAGTGATCTTAGATTGCCGGGAGGTTCTGGTGCCGAGCTTATTAGCCTGGCGGGAGCAGTTCCTGTTCTTATCATGACGAGCTATGCAAGTCTGCGCTCCGCCGTTGA
>Ga0209384_1000064_pt1 | contig 77191 bp, 80 predicted proteins | sample CoawatmetaG05DNA_FD_187511 | JGI IMG/M metagenome (GOLD analysis project Ga0209384, IMG submission 187511) | Marine microbial communities from the West Antarctic Peninsula - Coastal water metaG058-DNA (SPAdes) (version 2) | ecosystem: Environmental > Aquatic > Marine > Coastal ... | reverse complement strand
AACCGGGTGATGGACGTTAACCGTGGTAAAGCCCTTGGTGGTTCCAGTGCTATTAACAGCATGGTCTACATTCGAGGTAACCGTAATGATTACGACGGTTGGTCGGCTTTGGGCTGTGATGGCTGGTCCTATGACGATGTTTTGCCTATATTCAAGAAAATGGAAGCTAATCAAATTGGTCAAAGTGCTGAATATCATGGTTTTGAAGGTGAGTTAAAGGTGTCTAAACAGCAGGATGCAAATAAAGTAGGCAAGGTCTTTGTAGCGGCGGGCAAAGCCGCGGGGTTGCCCGAAAATACAGACTTTAATGGCGTATCCCAGTTGGGATTGGGCATTTATAACGTTAAACAAGACCGTGGCCAACGGGTGAGTAGCTATACAGCATTTGTAAAGCCTATTGAAAGCCGCAGCAACCTAACTATTATGACTCATACACAAGCTTTAGACCTCATAATTTCAGGTAACACGACAGAGGGCCTGATGGTTGAACGTGACGGCGTGCAACAGCAGTTATCTTGTAATAAAGAAGTGATTCTTTGTGGTGGTACTATTTTGTCACCGCGCATTTTATTGGCTTCAGGAATTGGTAATAAAGAGGAATTGCGGCAATTAGGTATTGCCTGTCATCACCATGTGCCGGGTGTTGGTGAGAACCTGCAGGATCATATAGATAGTATGGTGACTGTCCGATCTTCGAAGGTAGACTCTATTGGCGTATCGTTTAAAACGTTACTACCTCATGTATTACCTGCACCGTTTAAATATTTTTTGGGCCGCAAGGGCTGGTGGACGACCAATTATGTAGAGGCCGGTGGTTTTGCAAAAACTAGGCTAGCGATAGATGCCGATACTGACCCCGATATCCAATTTCACTTTGCTCCTTTGTTTCGCAGCCACAGAGGTAGGAAATTTGAGTGGGGGCATGGTTATTCGGTGTTCACCTGTGTGCTGCGCCCAATAAGCCGTGGCAGTGTTAAGTTGGCCAATGATGGCAGTAAACGCAATGTACTGATTGATTATAACTTTTTTGCCCACGAACAAGATCAGCAAACGTTGGTGGAAGGCGTTAAAAAGGCCCGCGAAATACTAGCTTCACCAGAGTTTGATCATTTACGAGGCAAAGAAATGGCGCCTGGCAAAGAGGTTCAAACGGATGCTCAGATTCTTGACTACTTGCGCCATACAGCCACTACTGTATATCATCCAGTGGGTACCTGTAAGATGGGTACTGACCCTATGTCAGTAGTTGATCCAGCAACACTAAAAGTCATAGGTATGGACAATTTACGGGTTATGGACGCCTCTATTATGCCGTGTTTGACCAGTGGTAATACCTCAGCGCCAACCATGATGATTGCTGAGCGTGGTGCTGCGATGGTGTTGGCCGAACACCACCGTTAATGAGAACAATACAAACATGAAAGAAGCCTGTTTAAAGCCTCAAGATGTGGTGATTATTGGTGCCGGTTTTGTAGGTGTTGCCACCGCAATGTGGTTACAAAAAAGTGGTCATAGAGTGACTTTAGTAGATCCAAAACCATTTGAGGAAGGGGCTTATTTTGGCAATGCGTGCACTATTGCAACTTACGCTAATATTCCTGTAGGTACGCCCAGCACCATTAAACAAATCCCTAAACTATTATTCAATCCCAGCAGCCCTTTATCAATTGACTGGGCATATTTACCCTGGCTTACACCTTGGTTATTACGCTTTGCTTGGGCTAGCAGGCCCTCTCAGGTGGAAAAAATCGGCCATCAGTTAAGTGTCCTCTTAAGTCATTCCCACAGTGCTTTAGCCCCACTAATTGAGGCTGCTAATGGGCATGACTTAGTCGCCACAAACGGCACTTTATATTTATATGGCAGCGAGGCTGGTTTTGTTAAAGCAAAGCCTGACATTGATTTAAGGCGCCGTCATGGCATTTCAGTGACAGAACTAACGAAGGCTGAAGTTGGAGATTTAGAACCGCATTTAAAGCCAATTTATGCACGGGGTTTATTCTTTGAAAATGCGCAACACTTACTCAGCCCTTTAGACTTATTAAAGCGTATGGGGGAGTCAGTCATTACTAATGGTGGCAAAATCATTAGCAATAAGGCACTGGGTATTGATCGTGTTAGTGCGAATGAGCTCAAGGTGCAGTTGCAAGATTCGAGCGTGTTATGCAATAAAGTGGTGGTAGCTGCTGGTGCTTGGTCAAAGTCTTTGGCACTGCAGGTAGGCGATAAACTACCCCTGGATACGGAGCAGGGTTATCATGTAATGTATCAGGGCGCACAGCAGGTTCTTAATCGGCCGGTCGGTTGGGCTGACGTGGGCTTTTACATGACGCCTATGAATGATGGTTTAAGAGCCGCTGGCACCGTTGAGTTAGCTGGTCTTAATAACCCCACTAACCCAAGGCGCTTAAAGCTCATTGCAGACACTGTAAAAACATTATTGCCACAACTAAAAGACCACGATGGCGAGTGGACTGGTTTTAGACCTTCCATGCCTGATTCTATGCCCGTTATTGGTCAGTCAAGTAAAGATGCAGACATTTATTACGCTTTTGGCCATGGCCATATTGGTGTCACCTTATCGGGCATTACCGGTAAGTTAATTAGTGAGCTTATAGATGACAAGCCCTGTAGCGTTGATATATCGGCCTTTGCAGCGCAACGCTTTTAACCTGGATGTTCCCTTTTTGAAGATGAAATGGCTTAAGAGGCAGCCAATGCTTTAGGTAACCCTTGGTTATCAGCAGGTTTGATAAATTCTGCAGCATAGGCTTTGCGCGCAAATACGCGTTCTAAAAATGGTACAAAAAAGTCTAATTGTTGGCTGTCATAGTTAGGATCAAAACAATTTTGATCCCAGCGTTCGCAAAAATCCACTGCAGTTTGGTAATAAGGATGATCACGGTATTGGTCGCGCTCGTTGGGGTTCCAACCGGTTAAATGGTGCGCGTAGTAAATCATTTGAAATGCCCCGTGGTGCTCAATGACCCAAGTCACCTCCTCGCTAACAAAAGGGCGAATGATTTCTGCAGCCATTCGGTCATGATTTTGTGGTGCCAGACCATCACCAATATCATGTAACAAAGCGGCTACTACCCAATCGTCATTTGCACCGTCTTTCCATGCTCTGGTAGCAGACTGCAAACCGTGCTCTAAGCGGCTAATAAGATAGCCATCGATGCTGTCTTGGCCTTGACGTTCAAGTTCGTCATGCAATCGCTGAGCTGTTTTGGTATAAAACGAGTGCTCTAGGGCTTGCAACATTGCGTAATCTTGGCGAGTGCCATGTTTCATTTGAGTAAAACTAACGGTGGCCATTGCTTGTGCTCCAGTTTTATTAGGTTGTATTGCCTTGGATGCCTTTAAGTTTATCATCTAAAGCTTTTTGTTTTTGCCATGCCTTGCTATCAAAATTGCTCTGAGCCGGTTGGTCTGTTTGGAAGTGGCCATAGTGATCAACCCCCCTTACTAACATTGCAGAATCTTGTTGTTGTTTAAGTTGTTTTACAGCGGGGCTAATATATTGAATGTTAAGGCCAATACGGCGGTCACTAGTGAGGTTGGGCTGGGAACAATGAATGGTCCATCCATGATGAAATGAGGCTTGTCCTGCTTTGAGGCTTGCGGCGATGCTTTGATTAGGGTCTATGTCATTAATAGTTTGCCCGCTTAGCAACACATTATTGTTATCTTGTGTGTTGTGGTGTTTTTGTTGTCCGTGTTTGTGACTACCAGGAATCATATGCATACAGCCACTGGCTTCGCTAGCGTCAGACAGTGCTAGCCAAACACTCACTTGGGCGTCTGAATCTAATCCCCAATAAGTGAGGTCTTGGTGCCAGCTTACGTGACTTTTTGTATTAGCTTCTTTAACAATATATGCTGCGCTATAAAGCAATATATCTGGACCAATCAGTTGCTCAACAATATTAAGAATCTTCGGTAGAATAGCTAGTTGATAAGTTGAATGCATTGCTGTGTGGGCTTTAAATTGATAATGCATAGGCCCTCTCTCAGCCTCTACGGCCTCTAATATAGAGCGGTGGGCTAAGGCCTCTGAAGGCTTAATAATAGGCACTCCAGTTAAGAAACCTTGGGCATCATAAAGTGATTTAAAACGATTCACCATAACTATGCTTCACTCTAATTTTGGCTGAAATAATGCCATTTTTATGAGTGCTTAACAAGACTGCCGTAAGCAGGTGATTGGGGTTAAAAATAGCAATTATCAAGCAAGCCAAAGGTAACTAAGGTTTTATCTGTTTAGCTATTTGGCGGGCCTAGAACAAGTGTCAGCTTTAGATCATCTGTATTTGCCAAAATTTGCTAACCATTAAATCCGCGGTAAGGTAGAATAAACCTTCGATACATTATATATATTTGCTATATGGCCAGTTTGCATCAAGATGTTCTTCGAGAGCTTGGGATATTACAATTAGAATTGCAAACGATTGGCTTATGGAGTGATGTTGCGCCCTCTGAAAAAGCCTTGCTGAGCACTGAGCCTTTTTGTTGTGACTTAATGAGCTTTGCCGAATGGTTACAATGGATTTTTATTCCAAGGCTGAGCTACTTGGCAGAAACAGAAGGGCAGTTGCCTCGCAAAAGTGGTATTTTCCCGATGGCAGAAGGGGCCTTTAAAGATCTAGAAGATACTGTTAAAGGCCTAATGGGGAGTATCCAGCGAATGGATGCTTTGCTTACAGCATAACTAGTAACGCCGTACCTTAAGCCTTGATTCACGCAGAATAGCGTTGACCTATCCAACCTCCAATAATCAATGCTGGCAAAAATATCATAGCTTCAGAAGGGTTGATCATAGCGTTAATGATGCCAGGGCCAGGACAATAACCACTGAGTCCCCAACCAATACCAAACAAACTTGCCCCTAAAATCAAACGCCGATCAATACTGGTTTTAACAGCCATGTAAAAGCGGTCAGAAAATAAGGGTGTTTTACGTTTCATAATAAAGTGTGTTGTGAATAAAGTGACTGCCACAGCTCCACCCATAACGAAGGCTAAGCTTGCGTCCCAATTGCCAAATGGGTCAAGGAAATTCTGCACTTTAACAGGGTTTACCATTTCTGAGATCACTAGGCCGGCACCAAAAATAAGGCCAGATATGAGAGCGATAATTAAACGTTGCATGTTTGATCCTTCCTTATGCCATAAAACTGCGTAATACAGTGACTGTAATAATGCCTGTGGCCACAAAGGTCACCGTAGCAGCAATAGACCTACCTGCCATTGAGCCAATGCCACAGACCCCATGCCCACTGGTGCAACCGTTGCCTATGCGTGTGCCTATACCGACAGCTAAACCTGAAACGACGAGCAAAATAGGTGAATAACCGTTGCGTAATTCAAATGCTGCAGGCAGCATCAAATAACCACCACCAAGAAGGCCTAAAAGAAAAGCTATGCGCCAGCCGCTTTCAGAACTGCTGAGTGGGTTAAATAACAAATTGTATAGAATGCCACTAATGCCCGCGATGCGGCCATTAAACGCCAGCAGCAATGCAGCGCTTATGCCTATTAAAATACCACCGATAAGGGGCTGTATTGGGAATGCTTCAAGCATGATTTAAACCTTTTATATTAGATAACGCTAATTAAATTATACGTTAATAAATTCAGCTGTGTCAATTGTGTATACCGCTGGAACATAAGTTGTTTGTAAAAAATTTGGGTTTACTAGGAAAAAGCAAGCAACTGAGTGTCAACAAATGCTTCATATCGTGCTATGTTTAGCATTGTAAATTTGATGCTAATAATGTGGACACTCAGTAAATGCCAAGAAATGACGATATCGGTGATTTGCCTAGTTTACTGCCCGATTCAGATGAAATTAAAGGGACTCGAAAACAGTCTTCTTCAGCTTCGGTAGGGGGTAATACTAACCGTGCAGGTGGTAATTCTAATAATGAAGGTGCCGATGGCTCCTCTAGACGAGGTGGTCGGGATAGTGGCAGGCCAATTGCGTCTCCGCGTGCAATGCAGCCTAGTTCTCCTCAAGTAGTAGCAAAGAATAATGGAATTCTATGGGTTTTGGTTGTCACCATGTTTTTTGGTGTGCTGGCCGGTGGCTATTGGTCTTATAACAAACTAACAGATGTGGACCTACTCTTGATGGTATCTCGTGGAGAGCTTGATCATGCGCGTAAACGCATTGGTGAATTGGAAGCATTGGTAGTAGCAACAGATGTTAACTCAAATAAATCTGGTACTGTTGTTCAAGCACAGGTAAGGCTCGTTGATAATAGGGCTAAAGAGCGTAATAAGTTCGTCGATACAGAGATTGATAAGTTGTGGGGTGTTGCCTACCGTAACAACCGCCCTGCGATAGAAGAAAATCAAAAGGCAATTGATAATAACACCGCAACAGTAAAGCAACATCAAGAGAAACTGAAAACTCAAAATGAGAAAGTGAGCCTTCAGCAATCCTCTATTGCTAAGCAGAAAGTCCAAATAGAAGAAGCTAGCCAAAATGGTCAGCTGGTAGTGCAGCAGGTAGAAGACCAGCTGAATAAATTACAATTATTACAAGATAAATTATCTGGGGTGTTAAAGCGGGTTGCGTCGCAGGATAAAACGTTGTCAGACCAGCATAAAACTGACATTGGGCAAGCTCAGCTTGCTCAGCAGCATGCCAAAGATCTAGCGGCGCAAGATGAAACCTTGTCAGAACAGCGAGAAGCAGACTTAAGCCAAGCTTTGCGTCAACAACAGTATGCGAGAGAGCTTACTGCTTTGACCGCTTCTGTGGAAACCTTATTGCAACAAATCGAAGGCTCTACCATGGGTGACGATTTGGATATTATTACCAATCGAATTGGCATACTTGAGAGTAAAGCTAGAGTGCTAACTGCGATCGAACAAAATGCTAGTGAAATGGACGAGCGAGTTTATTTGATGGAACAATCTGCTGAGTCTGTAAGAGCTTTTCGCAGGGACACTAACCGACTTTTAAATGAACTCCAAAGTCAGATTCGAAACCTAGCTTATAGCCAGTAATCAAGCTGGATAAACCCAAAGGACTTCAGCATGCATAAGCTATCGCATCCTAAAATCCAATTGGGCCATTGGCCTACGCCACTTGAGCCTATGTTACGAATCAATGCTATGCACAAAGGCCCTGAGCTATGGGTCAAGCGAGACGATTGCTCCGGCCTTGCTTTTGGCGGCAATAAAACCCGAAAATTAGAATACTTGCTGGCCGATGCTCAGCTTGAGGGAGCAACCACTTTGCTGACCGCTGGTGGTTTGCAATCAAACCATGCGCGACAAACTGCAGCAGCAGCAGCGCGGGTAGGGTTAGGTTGTGAATTGTTTTTAGAGGATGTAGAGGGTGTTTCAGAGCCAGACTACAACCACTCTGGCAATGCGCTGTTGAATCAATTGCTTGGAGCAAGGGTGCATCGTCTCACTGCAGGCCAAGACTTAAACGCGGTGATGGCTCTGCGTGCCCAAACCCTTAGGGCCTCAGGTCAAGAGCCTTATATTGTGCCGGTAGGTGGCAGTAATGCTATTGGTGCAATGGGTTACGTTAATTGTGGTTTAGAATTGGCACAACAAATACAGGTGCAGGGCTTTAGCTTCGATGCCATTGTTTTAGCTACGGGGAGTGCTGGAACTCAAGCAGGTTTGTTGGCAGGCTTAGCCTTAGCTGGGCAAGATATTCCAGTGTTAGGTGTTACTGTAAGCCGCTCCAGTGGAGAGCAATGCCAAAAGGTGTTGGCTTTAGTGCACGAAGTGCAAGCTTTACTTCAGCAACCCAAGTTGCATGAAGATCATGTGATTTGTTTTGATCAATATTATGGCTTAGCTTATGGTGACCCAACACCACCAATGATCGAAGCTGTGCGACTTGCCGCTAGCCTGGAGGGGCTGTTTTTGGATCCAGTTTATTCTGGTAAAGCTTTTGCAGGGCTGTTAGATCTTGTTCGGCACGGCTATTTTGACATTTCGCAGCGCATTCTGTTTTTACACACCGGCGGTGCACCCGCCCTGTTTGCCTATAGTGACTGTTTGAGTGAGCATTAAAAAACCATGCTTTTAACCAAGGTGATTAGGTGATTAGGTGTTTTGGACTTTCAAGATGTTTGCCCCGACGCTTAAATGTGTCAATGATTATTCTTTTTAGGGCAGCAGCTACTGGCATTTGTTGATGATGGCGAGAGCTAAGTAGGGCAATCTGACGTTTTATAGGTGGTTCTTCAATTAACCTAAATGCAAGTTCATCGTTGTCCTTCGGAAAAGCCATCCATGGCAGTGTAGTAATACCTGCACCTGCTTCCAACATAGCAATTAATGAAGTCATATGGGTCACCTGCATTGGGGCAGATAAAAACTTTTGTGCAGGGGTATTATCAACTAGTGGTGTGGTGCCATTGCGAATAAGTTTTTGTTGGCCTAGTTCCATCCAATTAATAGTATTGCCTATCTGCATCCACGGATGAGCTTTACGGGCGACAAGGCCTACGCGGTCAGCGCATAAGTGAGTATGGTGAAGGTCTAGCTCGGTTTGCCAAATACTACTAATGGCTAGGTCAATCCGTCCATCGAGTACCTTATCTCTTAAGTTATCACCATTATCATCTTGCACTTGCAGGTGAACTAGTGGGTGTTGTGCTAGAAAAGCTCGAAGAATATGGGTGAGTACAGTTTTTGCAACAGACGGTAAAACACCCAACTTAATAATGCCAGACTGGCCTTGTGCCATACTTATACCATTATGTAGGGTGGTTTCATAATGTTTATAAAGGGCTTTTGCCTCAGGTAAAAAAGCCATACCAAAGGCGCTAAGTTCTCCATGACGCTCAGGGTTGAATAGAGCTGCTCCAAGTGATTGCTCAAGCTGCTTTATGGCCAAACTCACAGCTGGCTGAGATCTGCATAGAAGGCTTGCTGCCTGGCGAAAATTTTTGCACTGGGCTACAGTTAAAAAAGTGTTAATTTGAGCTATTTTTATATCTGGCAGCATGGCATTAACCCTATCGTTCGATTTTTAGTTAAACTTATCAAATAATACATTTAATTAATTATTATTATCAAGCCTGTCGGTTTAAAATGCGGTTAACTAATATAAAAGTATGCCAGTTAAGGCAAAACAGGAGCTAAAATGAACCAAGTACAAAAGAATTACATCGCTGGTCAGTGGGTAGATGGAGAATCAACGGTTAAAAACATTAACCCTTCAGACCATAGTGAAGTTGTCGGTGAGTTTGCTCAAGCGTCAGCTGAACAAGTGGATCAAGCCATTGCAGCTGCCCGTGTGGCTCAGGTTGAGTGGCAGGCTACAGGATTAGAAACCAAGCAGCGTGTGTTGCAAGCTATTGGCGATGAAATGATTGGGCGTTGTGATGAGCTTGGCGAAGTGCTTTCACGTGAAGAAGGTAAGCCTCGTGCAGAAGGCCGCGGTGAAGTTTATCGTGCCGGTCAGTTCTTTCAGTATTATGCTGCTGAAGTATTGCGCCAGATGGGTGACACTGCAGACTCTGTGCGTCCGGGTGTGGAAATCGATGTGCGTCGAGAGCCTATGGGTGTTGTGACTGTAATTAGTCCTTGGAACTTCCCAACTGCCACTGCTTCTTGGAAAATTGCCCCTGCTTTGGCCTTTGGCAACGCAGTGATCTGGAAACCAGCTAACCTAACCCCAGCCAGCGCTGTGTTGCTTGCTGAAATTATTGCCAAGCAAGACATTCCTGCAGGCCTATTTAATCTAGTGATGGGTTCTGGCTCTAGTGTGGGTGAAAAATTAATTACTTCAGATAATATTGATGCCATCACATTTACTGGTTCTTTGGCAGTAGGCAAACGTGTTGCGGTGGCTGCTGCTAGTAATCTCACCAAGTTCCAGCTAGAAATGGGCAGCAAGAATGCCTTGGTAGTGCTGGATGATGCAGATTTAGATAACGCAGCAGATTGTGCCGTTAATGGTGCTTTTGGAGGTTCTGGTCAAAAGTGTACGGCATCTTCTCGTTTGATTGTGACTGCTGGGGTACATGATGAATTTGTGGCTAAAGTTAAAGAGCGTATGGCCAAACTTAAGGTTGGTGGCGCACTGGAAGAAGGTGTGACTATTGGCCCAGCAGCAGACGCTAAGCAATTTGCACAAAATAAAGAGTACTTTAAACTAGCCCAAGACGAAGGGGGTCAATTGGTTTGTGGTGGTGAGTTTGATGACAGCAAAGGTTATTTTATGACGCCAGCATTATTTATTAATACCACGAACCAAATGCGTATTAACAGAGACGAAGCATTTGCTCCTTTAGCCTGTGTTATTAAAGTGGCAGACTATGACGAAGCCTTGGCAACATTGAATGACACGCAGTACGGCTTAACAGGGGGTATTTGTACTACTTCTCTTAAATACGCCACCCACTTTAAGCGTAATGCTAAAACTGGTTGTGTCATGGTTAACTTACCGACTGCTGGGACAGATTATCATGTGCCTTTTGGTGGTCGCAAGAATTCAAGCTTTGGTTCTCGTGAGCAGGGTAAATATGCCGAAGAGTTTTACACTGAAGTGAAGACTACTTACATGAAAGCTTGATTACTTTTATGTGGGTCGTAACGGCTTAAACCTGAAGTTTTTATGATTTTCATGCCAAGTTGATGCGCAGCTGATGTGTAACAGGAAAGGGAAAGAATGAGCAAAATGATGATGATTGATGGCTTACAATATAGCCATTGGAGCCGTGAAGTATTTGAGCAGATGCGAGAGGGCGGCTTAAGCGCTGTCCATGTGACTATTGCTTATCATGAACTTAGTCGTGAGACGCTGCAGAATATTGGCCAATGGAACCGCATGTTTGAAATACATAACGACTTGATTATGCCTGTTCACACTGCAGCAGATATTCAATCTGCACATGCTCAAAACAAGGTCGGCATCATTTTCGGGTTCCAAAACTGTTCTCCCATTGAGGATGATATTGATCTGGTGGCTATTTTTCACCAGCTTGGTGTGCGTATTATGCAGTTAACCTATAACAACCAAAGCCTTTTAGGAGCGGGTTGCTATGAGGCTACTGACTCTGGAATTTCCCGATTTGGTAAGGTTGTTATTGCAGAAATGAATCGTGTGGGCATGGTTATTGATATGTCCCACAGTGCTGAGGAAAGTACCCTGCAAGCGATTGAAATTTCACAGCGTCCGATTGTTATCAGCCATGCTAATCCAACATTTTTTGAGCCTGCCAAGCGTAATAAATCTAGCAAAGTGTTGTCTGCCTTGGCCGAAAGTGAGGGTCTGCTTGGGTTTAGTATGTACCCATTTCATCTTAAAAATGGGCCAAAGTGCCGTTTAGATGAATTTTGTACCATGGTTGCAGAGACTGTGGATCTGATGGGAATTGATCGGGTGGGCATGGGTAGTGACTTGTGCCTTAATCAGCCCATTTCAATTTTAGAATGGATGCGCAATGGCCGCTGGACTAAACAAATGGACTATGGTGAAGGTTCCGCAAGCAATGCGGCTTGGCCTGAACCTCTGTCCTGGTTTGAAACCAGTGCAGATTTCCCGAATATTGTGTTAGGGCTGAGTGAAAAAGGCTTTAATGAAGTAGAAGTAGAAAAAATAATGGGTGGTAACTGGTTAGAATTTTGTGCGGCGGGTTTCGGACCGAGTTAGCGGCCCAACATCTGCCTTTGTTTTGGGGTTCACATTTGAACTCTCCCAAGCACCCACAGCATAGGTTTTTTTGAGGTATTAGCATGAGTCAAATTATATTGCGTCCAGCTTCACAAGCCATGGACTTAGAGCGTTTAGGTGCAGGTTTTTCTAGTAACTTAAGTTTCATGCGGACATTAGTTCGACACATGGTAAAGGACCAGTGGGCTATTAGTTATAGCCAATTTGAGTTAGATCAAAATGGTTATGGACACGCTGTGTTTGATATTAAAATGCCTCATAGCAAGCTAAGCTTGGTGGTTTTTTCTCAATACTTGGCACCGGAAGATCGTAATGATCGGGTGATTGCTGAAAAGTGGGACTTAACCATGACTTTAGTAGAGGGTGAGGTAGACGACCAGTGGCTCGAGCGCTTAGCGGTTAATGTACCATTACAAGAAGCTGGCCGTGTAGATTCCCGCAGTTTGTGCTTATCGCGGGGAAACCGTAGTGCTCGAATATTTGATTCTTTGCTGGCCCAGCTGCGTAGTGGTCTGCAACCAGACCCGAAAAAGCTAGCTGAAGTTGGCTACTTGTACCGTACTACGGCAGTGTATGGTTCTGGTAAATTTGGAGCTTGTGACTGGGGTAAAATTGCTCGTCAGCACCCTGATTTAGCACGTCCTTTTTCTGCTGAAATGTTGGTGTGCTATTTATTACGTCAATTTAGCTTGGATCAATTGCACCACATGGTGCACCAGCCTAATTACCCTGACGCTGTGGACTTAGATGTTAATTTACAACGTTATTTAGGGATTGGTAATTCTACTGGGCTGGGTATGGCGCCTTATTTAATTAATCACCCTTTATTGATGAGTCAATGGATTGGCCAAAGAGAACAGGCCTATGCAGAAGTTTTGGCTGAGCCGGTGGCCAAGGAAAAGGTGGCTAAGCTTCAACAAGTGCTATTGCAAGCAATGCAGCATGTGCGAGAAGTGAGCACGCTTGATGAATGGCAAAGTAATAATAATGAACAACTTTTAGTCGACACCCAAAAGTTAACTGACTGGTTAGCCAGTGATCAAGGAGAAGTTCATGACTGGCGTGAACTGCATGAATGGGCCCAGCAGCATTACAGCCTAGAAACTCAAGAATTATTAGTGAGTTTGTTGTTTGAGCTATATCCAGCCATTGTTAATCCAAAGGAAGATCAGTTGGCTATCAATGAAAGCCTTACCTACGATCCAACTCAGTCGGCACAGAACCTAGCTGACAGCATTCAGGAAAGTTATGACTGGGTATTTGACTATGACTTTAGTGAGACGGATGAGAAACAAACTTTTTGGTATTATTCGCAAGAAAAAATTGAACCTAGGCTTGGTAAAACTGGCGTTGATGATGGCGCTGAGGTACAAATGTTTTTGGGTATCGCTAAGGCTGTCCAGGCGTGCCATGACGACTTGTTAATGGTCATGGACCATACTAGGGATGCCAGTGTGGCGGAATTTTTATTGCAGAAGCCAAAGCACCTTGGGATTGTAAATCGTATCGCTACTATGTCCCAGACTCAATATGGAGAAATTCGAGCTAACCTGCTGCACAAAGACGTATTGCCTATGCACCTGTTACGATGCAAGTTGGCATTTTTTGGAGTAGGTAAGTTTGATCCAAAATCTGCATTGTGGGTGCGCAACACTATGTTTCAAGGTGCTCCTGTAGTGAGTGATTTAACTCATGAGTTTAATGACGATTGGTATTTTCCTGTGGCGCCTACATTGAGTCGTGAGACGCTTGGGAATGTCTGAGTTGATACAGGTATCAGCGAACGAAATTAAGTTTTTGGTAAAGCGCAGCGTTGAAGGTTTAGGCTTTCCCCCAGGTGATCAGTTGTCTGCAGGTATTAAAGCAGCTGCTGCTTTCCAGCTAGGTCTGGCTAATAGCAGGTTGCTCGATAAGGCGTTAGATGCTCTTAACAGCCTCATTAGCGCCCCTGTGCTGTTATCTTCAAGTAACCAAGAACTACAGTTTGACGCGCAAGGTCAATCTGCTTTGGTGCAGGTTGAATTAGCATTAGGCTTGACCTTGGCTAAGGCTGTGCCTCAGTTACGTATTAAACGGGTTGCAGCAGCAGTCTTTGCTGTGCCGTGTTTAATGAATTGGCTTGCTCAACCTTTGAGCAGACCTGCAGCACAACAATGTTATGCCCTTTACTTTGCCCACCATACTGGGGCGCAACGTTGTGTGCTGATCTCAGCAGATGGCCAGTTGTTAGGTTTGTACCAGCCTTCGCAGCGTCTTGTGGCAGCTGATGAACTATTATTGTGCATGGGTCAGGCCGACATAGATGGCCTACTTATTACTGACGGTGCGGATTTATTGGGTTGGCGTGAACGATGCCTGGATCAAGGCATACACCTAGATGCAGCTTTAGTTAGCCGTTTAAAGCGAATGATGCAGGCCTCTTTTGTGCCAGAAACTGAGGCATCTCGAGCAGGTGCTGGGCCTGGCTAGGTTGCTGCCTTAGGCCTATTTTTGTCCCATAAGAACGCCGATTGCCTGAATAACACTTGGGCTGCGATCTTCAGCTCTAAACGCCTCTAGTACCTTTATGCGTAACTTAGGCTGGTACATAAGTTCTTGCACTAAGCCATTGAATACGCCCTGATCTGCAGCACATTGGTGAATAAATAAACCCATCAGATCTGGCTTTAATAAATCTTCACTGCACTTGCTGGTAATCGTAGCTAATAGTTCAACTCCAACCATATTATCCTTGTCCAGGATCTGCTTTAACCAATGCTGGCGTGATGCTGCATCTGTAGATTGGCTAATAGCGCGCAAACAGGCCACTTTTTCACCATCATTGATGCTGGCCTCGCCGCGCAAGATAAAGGCCTTAGATACTAGGTGGTCTAGCTTTTGATTTTCAAGCTGTGCAGCGATTGTTTCAAGCACCGCAGCAGGCAATTGGCTGATTTTTTGTTGCCACTGCTGTTGCTGATCTAAACGCATGGCAAAATCAGCAAACCCCTGTAACCCTAATTCTTGCCAGTTTTGTTGTGAGTCTTCGCTACTCATGTAGCTTCGCACTGCTGGGTAAAATCTGGAAGCAGGTTGTTCTAGTGTAATGCTTGCTTGAGCATGAAAAGCAGCCATGCGGGCCTGATCTGGCGTAAAGGCAAGGTTGCTGTGCTTGAGTTGTTCAGCCCACTCAGCGGAGGCTTGTTCATCTAACATGTTGGTGCCAATAGTCTCTAATAACTGATTAAGAAATTCATCGCGGGCGGCTTGAATGAGCAGGCCACGTTCATCCAGTGGCAGTTTAAGAAACCAAATTGTGGGGCTAGAGGCTCCGAGTTTTGGGCTTGTTGGTGTCCAAGATAAAATACCGACCCAGGCATGGCGCAACCACGGTAGTGGATAAGCTTTTTGCCCTTCTTCAAATTTTTTAAAGTCTGTAGACGAAAGTTTACTGAGCCGACAGCCCATGTCGTATATGCGGTACTGACCTTGCAGTTGTTGCAGAAGATCACTCAAAGTTTCCATGGGTTGCATTTGGTCTGCTCGCTGGCGTAGGTTAATATGGCGCGTATTATATCAAGTTTTACTCAGTGGGGTGAGCATCGTGGAACCAAAATGCTGGTGGGTATATATGGTGCAGACCCATGGTGGGCGCTTGTATACTGGGATTACTACAGATCCTCAAAGGCGTTTCAAAGAACATTGTGCTGGGGGCAAGTTAGGCGCGCGGTTTTTTCGCACAGACCCAGCTTACGCTATAGCGTTTGTGGAACCCCAGTCGGATCGATCTGCTGCAAGTAAACGTGAAGCTGCTGTGAAGAAATTAACACGGCAGAAAAAATTATTACTAGTTACAGCCTACACTGCTAATAATGCCAGTAGTTAAAGGTATATTGTTCAGCTTTCACTAATAGATGAGGTTATGTTTCTTTTTTGTTATTTTGACATTTCTTGGGCGTTAAACCGCTGACCAGTAACGCCTGTGCTGTCTGGGCCAAGCAAGTACTGGTAGGTTGGCATGATATCTTCTGGTGCTAAGTTAAGCCCAGGATCTTCGCCCGGGTAGGCTTGAGCTCGCATGTTGGTCCGTGTTGCCCCAGGATTGATAATGTTGACGCGAATTTTGCTAGTGTTCTCGGTTTCCTCTGACAGTACCTGAGCCATGCCTTCTGTTGCGAATTTAGAGACACTGTAGGCCCCCCAGTATGCTTTACCTTGGGCGCCAACACTGGAGCTAGTGAAGATTACTGAGGCATCATTTGATGTTTCAAGTAAAGGTAACAGTGCCTGTGTCATCATGAATGGTGCAGTGACATTCACCTGCATTACACGTTGCCAAGTGCGAGATTCGTAGTTTGAAATGGGTGTTCGTTGGCCAAGAATGGATGCGTTATGGACTAAGCCATCCAAACTGCCAAATTCTCCTTCGAGTACTTGCGCCAGTTCGATATAATTCTCATCTGTAGCGGTGCTTAAATCTAACGGGTAGATTGCCGGCTGGCCATGGCCAGCGCGTTCAATGTCATCGTAGACAGCCTCAAGCTTCTCTATCGTTCTGCCCAGTAATATCACAGTCGCACCCAGTCGGGCGCAATCAAGGGCTGCTGCGCGGCCGATGCCGTCGCCAGCTCCAGTGATCAAAATCACTCTGTTTTTAAGTAGTTGTTCTGGTGCTGTGTAATCCAACATGAAAAGTTTTGTCCTAAAATAAATCAAACCAAAGTGGGCTTAGGTTTGATGAGAGCCCTAAGATTGTCCAGCGTGTGGTTTTGTGGCATAAACGATGTAATTAACGTCAACGTCTCGAGCTGTTAGGGCGTATTTTTTGGTGAGAGGGTTGTAGGTCATGCCTGTCATTGATTGCGCAGACAAGCCTGCCAAACGCATGTATTGATCTAGTTCAGAGGGTTTGATGAACTTCTTATGTTCATGAGTGCCTTTGGGAAGCATTTTTAACACATATTCTGCACCAATAATTGCGAATAAATACGATTTTGCATTGCGGTTAATAGTAGAAAAGAAAGCTTGGCCACCTGGCTTCAGTAGTTTTGCACAGGCTGCAACAACCGCGCTAGGGTCTGGCACATGTTCTAACATTTCCAGACAGGTCACAACGTCATATAAACCAGCTTCTTCATCCGCTAGTTGCTCTGCAGTCATTTGTCGGTAATCAACTTTTACACCACTTTCTAAGCTGTGTAGTTGTGCCACTTTTAGAGGGGCCTCTCCCATGTCTATGCCCGTAACAGTTGCGCCACGAAGCGCCATGGCTTCTGCGACAATACCGCCACCACAGCCAATGTCGGCTACTTTTTTACCGTGCAAATGGGCGCGTTCATCAATCCATCCAATGCGTAATGGATTAATGGCATGTAAAGGTTTGAACTCGCTATCTAGATCCCACCAACGGGCTGCAAGGGCTTCAAATTTGGCTATTTCAGCTGGGTCAACGTTTTGATTCACAGTGGAGTTTCACGCTAGTAAAATAATGGGAACGATTATACCGCGTAAATTGATTGACTGCATCCGAAAACCAACATCTATGCGGCCTGCTAATGATCGCTTTGTAGGTGGCAAATTAGCGTCTAATTGTGCTAAAGTTGGGCTTTATTTAGCGCCGGTTTTTGGCGTTGTCCATAAGGGCGCCGAAAGGTAAGCTCGAAGCGTTAGTCGCACAAGGAAATTGGCATAATTATGGCTGAAATGGCTAAAGAAATATCGCCTATAAATATTGAAGATGAACTCAAACAGTCCTACCTAGATTACGCTATGAGCGTAATCGTTGGACGTGCCTTGCCAGATGTGCGTGATGGTTTGAAGCCAGTGCACAGGCGTGTATTGTTCGCTATGAATGAGTTGAGCAACGATTGGAATAAGCCCTACAAGAAATCTGCCCGTGTGGTGGGTGATGTTATCGGTAAGTATCACCCTCATGGTGATACTGCGGTATACGACACTATTGTACGCATGGCGCAGCCTTTTTCTATGCGTTATACCTTGGTTGACGGCCAAGGTAATTTTGGTTCAGTAGATGGTGACTCTGCAGCAGCTATGCGTTATACGGAAATCCGTATGCAAAAGATTGCCCACGATTTATTGGCTGACCTAGAGAAAGATACAGTTGATTTTGTGCCTAACTATGATGGCACCGAAATGATCCCGGATGTTTTGCCCACGCGGTTACCCAACCTTTTGGTTAACGGCTCCTCAGGTATTGCTGTAGGCATGGCTACTAACATTCCACCGCATAATATTAATGAGGTGGTGAGTGGCTGTTTGGCCCTCATTGAGAATCCTGATATTGAAGTGGATGAGCTAATGCAGCACATCCCGGGCCCAGACTTCCCAACAGCAGGCATTATTAATGGTCGTGCAGGTATTGTGCAGGCATACCGTACTGGCCGCGGCAGAATTTATGTGCGCGCCCGCTATCACGTAGAAGAAAATCCAAAAAATAATAAAGCGTCTATTATTGTTACAGAATTGCCTTATCAAGTTAACAAGGCGCGTTTAATCGAAAAAATAGCTGAACTTGTTAAAGATAAAAAAATCGAAGGCATTACTGAGCTGCGTGATGAGTCTGACAAAGACGGAATGCGTATGGTTATTGAGCTTCGTCGTGGTGAAGTGCCCGAGGTTCTTATTAATAACCTGTATACGCAAACACAAATGGAAAACGTGTTTGGCATTAACGTAGTGGCCTTGGTTGATGGCCAGCCACGCACCTTAAACCTTAAACAAATGCTGGAAGCCTTTGTACGCCACCGCCGTGAAGTTGTTACGCGACGAACTTTATTTGAATTACGAAAAGCGCGAGAGCGAGGGCACGTGCTTGAAGGGTTAATGGTGGCTTTGGCTAACATCGATCCAGTGATCGAACTTATCAAAACTTCTGCAAACGCCGCGGAAGCTCGTGAAAAGTTAGTTGCGCAACGTTGGCCTGCTGGCCGAGTAGTGGCTATGCTTGAGCGCGCTGGACCAGATGCTTGTAAGCCAGACACGTTAGGTGTTGAGTTTGGCTTGCACGGTGATGAATATCAACTATCTGATGGCCAGGCCCAAGCTATTTTAGACCTGCGCTTGCACCGTTTGACGGGATTAGAGCAAGATAAACTGGTCGCTGAATACCAGTTATTATTAGAGCGTATTGCAGAATTATTAGAAATTCTAGGTTCTGCAGAGCGTTTGATGGAAGTAATTCGTGAAGAGTTGGCGCAAGTTTTAGAGGCTTATGGTGATGAGCGTCGCTCAGAAATTATCGCTTCACGTCAAGATCTTACGGTAGCAGACCTGATCCCCGAAGAAGACATGGTGGTGACTATATCCCATGGCGGCTACGCTAAAACTCAGCCAGTGAGTGATTACCAGGCTCAGCGCAGAGGCGGTCGAGGCAAAGCAGCCACAGGAGTAAAAGAAGACGACTTTGTAGAGCATCTGCTGGTAACCTCCTCCCACGACACTATTTTGTGCTTTAGTAACCGCGGTAAGGTGTATTGGTTACGGGTATTTGAAATTCCACAAGCAAGTCGCACTGCCCGTGGGCGCCCTATTGTTAACATATTGCCACTGGACGAAGGTGAAAGGCTAACCACTATTCTGCCGTTGCCAGAGGGCGGTTATCAAGAAGGGCACTACATATTCATGGCGACTGCTAGTGGCACTGTGAAGAAGACGCCACTGACTGCATTTGCGCGACCTAGGACTAGTGGATTAATTGCTCTTGGCTTAGATGAAGGTGATACGCTTATTGGAGCGACCGTCACTGATGGTGATCAACAAATCATGTTATTTGCAAACAACGGATTGGCTGTGCGCTTTGATGAAGGTGATGTGCGCCCTATGGGCCGAACTGCTCGAGGGGTCCGTGGTATCCGCCTTGCTGAAGACGCCAGTGTCATTAGTTTAATTATGCCACAAACAGAAGGACGCATTCTGACTGCGAGTGAAAATGGTTATGGTAAGCAGAGCCGAAACGAAGATTATCCGGTGCGAGGTCGTGGTGGTAAGGGTGTTATCGCAATTCAAATGTCTGCACGTAACGGCGCTCTTATAGGTGCAGTTCAGGTATTTGATGGTGATGAAGTGATTCTTATCAGTGATCAAGGCACCTTAGTACGCACTCGGATCAGCGAAGTGTCTGTTTTGGGTCGTAACACCCAAGGCGTAACCTTAATTAAAGTGCAAGAAGGCGAAAAGCTGGTGCAAGTTGCGCGTGTTGCAGAAACGATGGAGGAGGACACTGATGAAGCTGCAGATCAAGAAGCTGTAGTTTCCACAGAGGGTCGCTCTGAGGTCGAGTCGAACGAGGCTTCGACCGCGACGGATGCGCCGGAGCAGGAGTAGACGTCGATGAATACCCGCCAGTTTAATTTTAGTGCCGGTCCTGCTGCACTGCCTACTGCTGTATTGGAGCTGGCCCAAGCAGAAATGTTGGATTGGCAAGGACGTGGTTTATCGGTGATGGAAATCAGTCACCGGCATCCTGCTTATATGGCATTAGTGCAGCAAGCTGAGTCTAAATTACGACAGTTAATGGGCATTCCAAGCAACTACAAAGTGTTATTTTTGCAAGGAGGAGCTACCGCTCAGTTTGCCCTGTTACCTATGAATTTGCTAGGCATTAAAACCCATGCAGACTATGTAGATACTGGAATTTGGTCTGCTAAAGCTATAGCAGCCATGGCGCCCTATGGCATAGCCTCTGAAGCCGCATCAACGGCTTCGAGTGGCTACCTTAGAGTGCCGGCTCAAAGTGATCTTAAGCTTAATAAAGATGCGGCTTATCTCCACTATTGTCCCAATGAAACCATTAGTGGTTTGGCATTTGATTATGTGCCTGATTCTGGTGCAGTACCCCTAGTAGCAGACATGTCTTCAACCATTCTCTCAGAGCCAATCGATGTGACTCAGTTTGGTGTTATTTATGCGGGGGCGCAAAAAAATATTGGTCCAGCTGGACTAACTTTAGTTATCGTTCGGGAAGACCTATTGGGTAGTGCGCAGGCAACCACCCCAAACCCGTTTAACTACGCCTTGCAAGCAGCTAATGATTCTATGCTAAATACGCCACCAACCTATACTTGGTATTTAGCTGGGTTGGTTTTTGATTGGCTGTTAAAACAGGGTGGACTTGGTGCTATGGCTGAAATAAATGCGGCAAAAGCACGGCTGCTTTACCAAGCAATAGATGAAAGTCAGTTGTATTCTAATAATATCAGTGTTTCTAATCGCTCTAAGATGAATGTGACCTTTACTTTGGCAGATAAAACACTAGATGCTGAATTTTTACAGCAGGCAGAAATTAATGGCTTGCTTAACCTCAAGGGCCATCGCAGTGTGGGTGGTATGAGGGCAAGTATATATAATGCAGTTCCCGAAGCGGCCGTGTGTGCCTTGGTCGCCTTTATGAATGATTTTGAAACTCGACACTGGGCTTAAAATAATTATGACCAAGCCAGCATCAACACAAGAGCAAGAACTTGGCCAATTGCGCCAAGACATTGATCAAATTGACCAACAAATACAAAGCCTCATTAACCAACGTGCAGCTTGTGCACAGCGGGTTGCTGAAGTTAAACAGGTCCATCAGGGTAGCGAAGATGCTGTCTTTTATCGCCCTGAGAGAGAGGCGCAAGTGTTGCGTAGGGTGATGGAGCGTAATCAAGGCCCATTAGATGATGAGGAAATGGCACGCCTATTTCGTGAGCTGATGTCGGCATGCTTAGCCCATGAACAGCCAATGAGGATTGCTTTTCTTGGGCCTCAGGGAACGTTCACTCAAGCTGCCGCTTTAAAACACTTTGGGCATTCGGTAATAAGTGCACCTTTAGGCTCGATTGATGAAGTGTTCCGCGAAGTAGAAGCTAAAAGTGCTCATTATGGTGTAGTGCCTATCGAGAACTCCTCTGAAGGTATGATCAACCATACCTTGGATAGCTTTCGTCACTCCTCCTTGGTTATTTCTGGTGAAGTAGAAATGCGCATTCACCAAAATTTATTGCTGAAGTACGGTACAGATCTATCCCAAGTAGAACGTATATATTCTCATTCCCAGTCGTTAGCGCAGTGCCGCTCATGGTTGGATAACCACATGCCACACGCAGAACGGTTTGCAGTGAGCAGTAACGCAGAAGCGGCCCGCAGGGTGGCAAATCAGGCAGGGGAGGATGTTGGTAAAGTGGCAGCTATTGCGGGCATTATGGCGGCAGAGCTATATGAATTAGAGGTTGGGCATGCCAACATTGAAGACCAGCCAGATAACACCACCCGTTTTTTAATTATTGGTCACTCTACAGTGCCCGCTTCTGGCCAAGATAAAACCTCTTTATTAGTATTGGCTCGAAATAAGCCTGGTGCCTTATACCATATATTGGAACCCTTTCATCGTCATGGCGTAAGTATGACTAGCATTGAGTCTAGGCCTTCGGGGCATGGTGCTTGGGGCTATGTGTTCTATATTGACTTTGAGGGTCATCACAGTGATGCCAAAGTACAACAAGTTTTGAAAGACTTAGATCAAGACTCCGTAGAAGTACGCTTATTAGGCTCATACCCGCAGGCGGTGCTTTAATGGCCTTTGAGCCTCAGTCTCCTTTGGTATTTTCCCATGGTAAGGTTCTAGTAGTGGGCTTAGGCCTAATTGGTGGTTCTTTAGCTGCTGCGTTGAGGCGCACTCAAAAGCATCAACTATGGGGTTATGACCTCGATCAAGCCAGTATGCAGCAAGCACAGGATCAGGGAGTAATCGATCATCAGGTGATGGATTTAGCAGCTACTATTGATCAAATGGATCTAGTGGTGCTGGCAGTGCCTGTTAAGGCCATGGAAAAAGTCTTGGCTCAGGTGGCACCTTATCTAAATGCTCACACAGTGTTAACAGATGTGGGGAGTGTGAAGGGTAGTATTATTGCTGCAGCCTATGACGTGTTTGCCACACCTCCACCAGGTTTTGTCCCCGGGCACCCTATTGCAGGGTCTGAGCGCAGTGGTATCAACGCAGTAAACATTGATTTGTTTGTTGATCACAAGTTTATTATCACCCCATTAACGACAAGTGACCCACAGGCCATTGAAGTTTTAGCGGACATGTGGGCTGGTATTGGTAGTGAAATATTACTCATGGAGGTTGAAAAGCATGATGAGGTGTTGGCAGCAACAAGCCATTTGCCTCACCTTTTAGCTTTTTCTTTAGTAGACACGTTAGCGTCAAATACAGAAAATAAAGACATTTTTCGCTATGCAGCAGGGGGGTTTAGAGACTTTACCCGAATTGCTGGAAGCGACCCAACCATGTGGCATGATGTGTTTCTAGCCAACCGTGAGGCCTGCCTCAAAACCTTAGATCAGTTCACTGAAGGTTTGGCTAATTTAAGAGGTGCTGTGGCCACAGGTGACAGTCAAACCATCATGGGTATATTAACTCGCGCACGAAGTGCACGACATCACTTTGAAAAAATATTGGCAAATTCTGCCTATACAGGAACTATGACAAATACAAAACATTTTAATGTACATGCTGGTGGCCAAGTACAGGGGCGTATTCGCGTTCCTGGGGACAAGTCTGTGTCCCACCGCTCTATAATGCTTGGCGCTTTAGCCTACGGCACTACTCATATTAGTGGCTTTTTAGAAGGCGAAGACGCCATGGCAACGCTGCAAGCGTTCCGTGACATGGGTGTCGTTATCGAAGGCCCTACAGAAGGAAAAGTTGTGGTCCATGGTGTGGGTCTTAATGGACTCAAGCCGCCGCCTGGCCCGCTTTATGTTGGCAACTCTGGCACCACAATTCGGTTGCTGGCTGGTTTAATGGCGGGGCAAGTATTTGATGTTGAACTCAGTGGTGATGTGTCGCTTAACAAGCGTCCTATGGAGCGCGTAGCTAAGCCATTGCGGTTAATGGGTGCGATAATCGACACAGCAAAGGGTGGTTGTCCGCCAATCAAAATAAAAGGTGGTCAGCAGCTAATGGGTATTCATTACGACCTACCTATGGCAAGTGCGCAAGTAAAATCCTGTGTCATGTTGGCTGGCTTATACGCTAAAGGCAATACTAGCGTTACTGAGCCTGCGCCAACTCGTGACCATACAGAACGTATGCTTAAGGGATTTGGTTATGATGTAGAGCGCACTGCAGATACCTGTAAAATTTTGGGTCAGGGGCATCTTATGGCTACAGACATTGATGTACCCTCAGATATTTCTTCGGCCACTTTTTTCTTGGTGGCTGCAGCTATTTGTCCAGGTTCAGACCTTGTTATTGAGCATGTTGGTATGAACCCAACTCGCATTGGAGTGGTTAATATTTTGCGCTTAATGGGTGCAGATCTAACCATTGAAAATGAGCAAGAAGTAGGTGGTGAACCAGTCGCAGACCTGCATATTAAGTATGCACCACTAAAAGGTATTCATGTGCCTGAAGACCAAGTGCCTTTGGCCATTGACGAATTCCCAGCGCTAATGATTGCAGCTGCTTGTGCGACCGGGGTCACCACAATTACTGGCGCTGAAGAGCTGCGAGTAAAAGAGAGTGATCGTATCCAAGCTATGGTAGATGGACTCAGCGCTATGGGCGTCAGCATTGAAGGAACTGCTGATGGGGCGATCATTCAGGGTATGGGAGCCGATGCACAGTTTAATGCTGCGCACATTGTCACGCACCATGACCATCGTATTGCGATGGCCTTTACTGTTGCAGGTTTGCGCGCTGGGGCCGAAATAAAAATTCTAGATTGTGCCCACGTTGCCACATCTTTTCCTAATTTTGTGGAACTTGCACGGACTGTAGGTATGGCGCTCGAAGAGGAATTTCAATCATGAAAAATGTCCCAATTATCACTATTGATGGACCTAGTGGCTCTGGCAAAGGCACGCTATGTAAATTACTTGCAGATCGCTTAGGTTATCACTTACTAGATAGTGGTGCGCTATACCGTTTAGTGGCTTTGGCTGCTGAGCACCATGGTGTGAGCGCAGAAAACGAGCTAGCTGTAGCCGATATTGCTGGGTGCTTAGATGTGCAATTTAAAGCCCATGGTGATGGTGTGCAGGTGGTGTTAGAAGGGGAAGACGTGAGCCTTTCAATTCGCACTGAGATCTGTGGTATGAACGCTTCCAAAGTCGCTAGTCTCACCTTGGTTCGTAAGGCTTTGCAGGAGCGGCAGCGTGCTTTTGCAGAATTGCCAGGTTTGGTTGCGGATGGACGCGACATGGGCACGGTAATCTTTCCAGAAGCCCCGGTAAAGGTTTTCTTAACAGCAAGCGCACAAGAACGGGCTGATAGACGTTATAAACAGTTGAAAAGCAAGGGTTTGAGTGCTAGCCTGTCGAACATACTGACTGATATTCAGAATCGGGACGAGCGCGACGAAAATCGTACTGTTGCACCTTTGAAGCCTTCTGAAGATGCGTTAGTGATTGATTGCACTCACATGAGCATTCTAGATGTGGAGCAAAAGATACTTACATTTATTCACAGTAAGGGTGTTTTATAGCAACCTTACTTAACGTTAACTAACTAGAGGCCTATCGAGACGCCCATGCTGCAAGGCAGTTCTGAGCGTAGCGTCAACCTCATCGAGTATTGCCATGGGCGAAAGTTTCGCAGATCTGTTTGAAGAAAGTCTTCAGCAGGTAGAGATGAAAAAGGGTTCTTTGATTACTGGTGTAGTCATTGCTATTGATAGTGAAGTCGTCACAATTAATGTGGGCTTAAAGTCTGAAGGCGTGGTATCACGCAGTGAATTTCTTAATGCAGCTGGTGAACTAGAGGTTGCCGTAGGCGACGACGTGCTGGTTGCCCTGCAGGAAATTGAAGATGGCTTAGGCGCAACTCAAGTATCTCGTGAACGTGCTCGTGAAATGGAACGCTGGCATCAACTCGAAAAAATCCAAACGGACGACCAAACTGTCACGGGTGTTATAAGTGCTCGTGTTAAGGGTGGTTTTAACGTTGAGCTTGGTGGCATTCGTGCATTCTTGCCGGGTTCCCTTATCGACACCCGCCCGTTGCAAGACGTGTCTCATTTAGAAGGTGTGGATCTAGAATTTAAGATCATCAAGCTAGATATGTTACGCAATAACGTTGTTGTTTCTCGTCGAGCCCTGATGGATGAAGCCAACAAAGCACAACGTGCGCAAGTATTATCTACCCTTGAAGAAGGTGCGGTAGTGAAAGGTTTTGTGAAGAACTTAACTGATTATGGCGCCTTTATCGACCTTGGTGGCCTCGATGGTCTTCTGCATATTACTGACATTGCTTGGCGTCGTATTAAACACCCGAGTGAAATGTTAACTGCTGGTGCAGACATTGAAGTTAAAGTGTTGAAATTTGATGCTGAGAAGCAGCGTGTGTCCCTGGGTTTGAAACAACTACAACAGGACCCCTGGACCAGCTTCACAGACACTTACCCGGTAGGGAGTCGGTTGCCAGCCACGGTGACCACAGTGACAGATTACGGTTGTTTTGCTCGAGTGTCTGATGGTATCGAAGGCCTAGTGCATGCTTCGGAAATGAGCTGGATGAAGCGTAACTTGCACCCATCAAAAATGGTGTCTGTAGGTGAAGAAATTGAAGTAATGATTCTAGACATCAACGGTGAAAAGCGTCGTTTATCCTTAGGTATGAAACAGTGCAGCGAAAGTCCATGGGTTGCTTTCTCGAAGCAATATTCAGAAGGTGATAAGGTCTCTGGAAAGTTAAACTCCAAGACTGATTTTGGCCTGTTTATTGGTTTAGAAGATGGTATCGATGGTCTCGTTCATGTGTCAGATGTAGATTGGAATAAGAGTGATGAGAGTTTATTGGAAGGTTTCCAGAAAGGCCAAGAGATTGAAGCTGTAATATTATCTATTGATACGGAACGCCAAAGAGTAGCGCTGGGTATTAAACAAATGGCAGGAGATCCGTTTTCTGACTATGCAGCTGCTAACGCTAAAGGCGCAGAGGTAAGTGGTACCATTGCTGAAGTGACGTCTGGGGGTTTGCTGGTTAACTTAGCCGAAGGTGTACAAGGCTTTTTAAAGCGAGGTGAGTTGGCTCAAGGCCAAGAACTAACAGACTTTAACGAAGGTCAAGCGATCACCAGTTTTGTTGCTAGCTTAGACCGCAAAGGCCGTTCTATTAGCCTGGCAATACGAGCCCAAGAAGCGGCTCAACAACGTGTGCAAATGAAAGAGCTGAACACTAAGTCGATTGAATCGGAAGGCCCAACTACTGTTGGTGACCTTATCAAGGAACAGCTCAAAAAATAATAAAAAAAGGATAGGCTATGCGTAAGTCTGAACTGATTGAGAATTTAATTGACCGTTTTGAAAGCGTTCCCGTAAAGAATGTGGAGCAGTCAGTTAAAGCCATCATTGACCATATGGCAGATGCTCTGGCGGCGGGTGATCGAATCGAAATAAGAGGCTTTGGTAGCTTTTGTTTGCACTATCGAGCACCCAGAACAGGGCGTAATCCAAAAACTGGTGATTCGGTAGAATTAGCGGCAAAGTATGTCCCTCACTTTAAACCAGGCAAAGAATTACGCGATCAGGTAAACGATAGTCTATAATAGGCTATCGTTGATAAAGGTTGGGCAGGCTTCAACCACCCTGATTAGGTAAAAGCACGTGAAATTTATTAAGGCTGTACTCTTCTTTGTCGTCACTATGGTAGCCCTGGTTGTTGGTGTGTTATTTAGTACACGCAATAGTCAGGCCGTTTCTTTAGATCTTATCTTTTTTCAATTACCCCCAATGAGTATGGCTATATGGCTATTATTAAGTCTAGCGATGGGCATGATTTTGTGTGCATTCATATATAGCGTTATCACCTTTAAGTTGAAACGTCACAATGCTCAGTTGCAGCGCCAATTATCTAAAGCTAACCAAAGCCAATCTCTTAATAAGGTTATTTAATAAGTATGGACGCCTTTTTGCTTGTCGTATTAATTGCCGCCTTGGGCATTGGTTGGTGGTTAGGCCAAAGAGAAAATCAACAAAAACGAAACTCTCGACTGGGTTTACAAGCGGATTACTACCGTGGTCTTAACTACTTATTAAACCAACAAACCGATGAAGCGCTCGATCTATTTATTCATGCGTTAGAAGTTAATCCTCAAACTGTTGAGACTCACTTAGCCTTGGGGAGTTTATTTCGCCGTCGTGGTGAAGTTGATAAAGCCATTCAAATTCATCAGAATTTATTATCTGGCAAAGGCTTAGATCAAGAGCAAGTAATGTTGGCGAAGCTAGAATTAGCGCATGATTTTATCAAAGCGGGTTTGTTAGATCGGGCTGAAGAACTTTTGCTTGATGTGGCGCAACAGCCAAATCAACAAAAAGCTAAGGCAACGGAACTATTAGTTGATGTTTATCAACGCGAGCAAGATTGGCATAAGGCCCTTAACGTAGGCACTGCTGCTAATGTGTCTGCCAGTGTCGACTTAGCCCAAAGGTTATCTCACTTTTGCTGTGAATTGGCAGAACAAGTATTACAACTAAATGAACACCAAGAATGTTTGGCATACTTAAAGCGTGCTAAACGCCATAATGCTGACAACCCTAGAGTGAGCTTTTTACGAGCTCAGTTAAGCATGCAGCAGGACAACTACACAGATGCCAAGCGGCACTTGCTGATGATGTGCCAACAAGATGTTCAGTTGGTACCTGAAATTATCCAACCGCTGCAGCTATGCTTTACTAAACTTTCAGATATAGAAGGGTGGAGGTCTTGGTTAAGCCAAACTATGTCACAACACCCAAGCACTAGTTTATTATTAGCTCAAGCTCATGAAATAGGCCAGCAAAATGACTCTGACGCAGCAGCCTATGTGACAGAGAAGCTTCGGCAACGACCGTCTTTAAAGGGCTTTAATTACCTTATTGACCTCCATATGCAGTGGGCATCTGATAATGCGAAAGATAGTTTACAGGTACTCAAGGGGCTTACAGTAGCGCTACAAAATAGTAAGCCACAGTATCGTTGTAGGCAATGTGGCTTTGCTGGAAATTCGATGCACTGGCAATGTCCTAGCTGTCACCAGTGGGATAGTACCAAACCCATTTACGGATTAGAAGGAGAATAACTTGAAGCACGGTTCACCTATTGTTGTAGCTTTAGATTATCAGTCTGCAGATCAAGCAATCACGATGGCGCAGCAATTAGATCCAGCTCGCTGTCGCCTAAAGGTGGGAAAAGAGCTATTTACTGCTGCAGGTCCGCAGTTAGTTGATCAGCTTCAGCAGTTTGGCTTTGAAATCTTTTTAGATCTAAAGTTTCACGACATCCCTAACACTGTTGCCAAAGCAGTTCTGGTTGCAGCGCGTATGGGGGTGTGGATGGTTAATGTGCATGCCAGTGGTGGAGCAGAGATGATGCAAACCACTCGAACTGCACTCAAAGACAAAGGGGGTCATCAACCGTTATTAATTGCGGTAACTGTTCTAACCAGTATGGATGCTGAGGGTTTAACCGCTACAGGTATAGATCAGTCCCCATCAGAGAGAGTTCTTTGGCTGGCCCACTTGACTAAAAACGCCGGCTTTGATGGTGTCGTCTGTTCAGCCCAAGAAGCGGCACTGTTGAAGCGTGAACTAGGTCAAGAGTTCAAATTGATTACGCCTGGTATCCGGCCACATTTTGCAGTAGTTGGGGATCAAAAGCGTATCATGACGCCAGCCCAAGCTATTGCAGCAGGTAGTGACTACCTAGTAATTGGCAGGCCTATCACTCAAGCGGATGATCCAATGAAAGCCTTGGAGCTGATCGAACAAGAACTTATGAATAAAGGATAAATGACCTTACCTAGCAGCTTTATTGTTATGTGCTACGCTTAGTGTGTCTCAAGGAATTCGAGACTCATCTTTTAATCAAGGAATAGATCATGAAACTAACTCGTCATATAGCCTTGCTGCTATTAACCATTACCATTACTTTAGGGTCCTTTTCGCCCTTTTCTCTAGCTCAAAGTACTTTACCTATTAACATTAATACAGCCACTGCTGTTGAACTTGTTGAGGCCATAGATGGCGTCGGTGAGGTTAGAGCCGCTGCCATTATCGCTTTGCGTGAGCAGCTTGGGGGATTTGTTAATCTAGAACAATTGCTTGCTATCAAAGGCATAGGCGACACTACCCTGTCACGCATTCGTTCTATAATCGTGCTAGAGTAGACGTCACTCACTCTATGATGGGTGCGATGGCTTTACACTTTTGTCATTGCACCTGTCACGTATAACAGCAATAGTTGTTACGTATTTACAAGGACATTAACAATGGCCATGACATGGCAAGGTTTGTTAGCTGATCAGCGTTTTGGCAAGCCCTATACTGAAGAGCACCACCAAGGCCGCACTCCATTCCACAAAGATTATGATAGGCTAATATTCTCTAGTGCGTTTCGACGTATGGGACACAAAACCCAAGTCCACTCGCTGTCTCATAACGACCACGTACACAATCGCTTAACGCATAGTTTAGAAGTGTCAAGCGTAGGCCGCAGCCTAGGTATTCAAGTGGGGCAAAGTTTAAAACATCAATCCCATTGGCCAGATTGGATAGAACCTCATGACTTAGGTGCTATTGTGCAGTCAGCCTGTTTGGCCCACGATATAGGTAACCCACCGTTTGGCCACTTTGGTGAGAGCTCAATTCGTCATTGGTTTGCTAGCTATGCTCAGCAGGGAGGGATGGACCAGTTGAGTTCTGCGGAGCAGGCTGACCTGCTTAATTTTGAAGGGAATGCGCAGGGGTTACGAACCCTTACACAGCTTGAATACCATCAGTTTAATGGTGGAATGCGCCTCACTTACGCTACTTTGGGAAGTTTTCTTAAATACCCTTGGTTATCAAATTCAACGCAGTGTGAACGCAAATCTAAGTTTGGCGCCTTGCAGTCAGAAAAACACATTCTAGCTGACATTGCCGGACGTTTAGGTTTGTTGCAGCAAGCAGACTTTCAATGGTGTCGCCATCCATTAGTCTATTTAATGGAAGCTGCTGATGATATTTGTTACGCCATAATAGACTTAGAAGATGGTGTAGAACTAGGTATGATAGATGAACAAGATGTGCTGGAATTGTTATCTCCCATTACAGGACCCTTAGCCGTCCCCAAGCGCACTGCCATGGTTGACGCATATTACTCCACTCGTCGCTTGGCTTTATTGCGTGGCAAGGTTATTGATTATCTTGTGCAGTCTGCGGCCCATACTTTTATGCAGCATATACCAGCCTTATTAGAAGGGCAGCTAGAGGGAGACCTAATTTCCCATTGTGATCCTGTTACCCAACAAATTATTGGTGATGCCAAAGCGTTAGCAAAAAACCGCATATTCCTGGCACCGGAGCGCCATCGCACAGAGCTAGCAGCCTACTCGGTGTTAGAGAAACTACTTGATGGGTTTGTTCCTGCAGCCTTAGCTATAGATCAGCAGTCAGGTGATAAGCGGCTATCTTTTAAAGCAGAAAAGCACCTGGCATTGATGGGTGCCCACCGTCCTGAAAAGGGGGCAAGTGCGTATCAAGCGTTATGCTGTACGATGGACTTTATTGGTGGTATGACTGATAACTATGCTGTCGACCTAACACGCCAGCTGAGTGGGGAAATGAAATAAAACTTAGTCATCAGAGGCTATAGTTGAAATATAATCTAAGATTAAGGGATAGATAACTAACGCAAGGAAGCGTCGATGTCTGATAATCCCATTTATACTCCTGTACCTCTTAAAAACGTTATTGCTCTGACAGACCAGTTATTAGAAATTGCTGCCATGGCCGGTGCTTCTGATTTGCATTTGGAACCTTTGTTCCAAAGTATGCGTATACGCATGCGAGTCGATGGTCTAATGCAGTTGCTTAAACCTCCATTTGACCAGCTGCCAGCCACCTTAGCAGACGCCATTGTGGTGCGTATTAAGCTACTATCAGAAATGGATATTAGTGAGTCGCGTCGTCCACAAGATGGCAGCTTTCAGTGGCAGCTAAATGATAAGCGGCTAGATATACGTTGCAGTAGTTTGGCAGGGCATTGGGGTGAGAAACTGGTGCTAAGATTGCAATGGCAGCAACAAAATATTGATATCTGTCAGCAAGGCCTCTCACCCAAACAGTTACAGGTTGTTAACCATCAACTGAATAAGCCCCAAGGCCTTATCCTTGTGACCGGTCCTACAGGGAGTGGTAAAACGATGTTTTTGTATAGCTGCCTTAAACAAATCCAGGCGCCGCATATCAACACCGTAAGTGCAGAAGATCCAGTAGAAGTTGTACTGTTGGATGTTCACCAAGTTGCAGTAAATAATGCTATAAACTTATCTTTTAGCCAAATCCTCAGGGCTCTACTGCGTCAAGACCCGGATGTCATTATGTTGGGGGAGCTGCGTGATTTTGATAGCGCAGACGTTGCATTAAAGGCCGCACAAACAGGGCATTTACTACTCACTTCGATGCATACAAGCAGCCTTAGTGAGGCGGTACACCGCTGTCATGGATTAGGTGTGGATATGTTGGCCTTAAGTTACTGCTTGAGTTTAATTATTAACCAACGTTTAGTGCGTCGTTTATGTGCTCAGTGCAAACAGCCAATGACTGAGGTGCAATTAGCATCTATGAGCAGTGAAGAGTGGTTAAATGCAGTGACAACCTATGATCTTGGTTTTGGTGCAGTTAATCCTTGTTTACCTATAGGCTGTGAGGCCTGTCATGGTGGCTACAAGGGACGCTTTGGTGTATTTGACATATTGGTCATGGATCAGTCAAAAAGAGACTCTGTTGCTCAGCGGCAAGTACAGGAGCTAGAATTTGGAGCGGGGGTTCGTCGTCAAGGCTTGTGGCGCGTTCTCTCCGGCCACACCAGCATCGCTGAAGTAAATCGAGTTACTTGGTAATGCGATTTTGGTGGCTATGGTATGGGTTGGATGCAAACCACGTGCAAATTAGTGGTGCGCGACAGTGCTTAAACAGGCAACGATTATGCTTTGATTTGGCATTAGAAGGAATCCAACTCGACAGAGCGCAGCACTTGTGGCCTTGGCAGCGTTATTGGCCCAAGCGTATCGATGATAAGCACTTACAAAGCTTGTTGGGTCAATGGTCTCAGCTATTAAGTGCCGGGTTACCTTTATTGACCTGTATCACCCTGGTTCATTTGGAGCAGGCGTCAGGCCGCCTTCGTTATGAGCTTATACAGCTTCAAAGTGCATTGCTCACTGGAGCTACTTTTTCTCAATCGTTATCCCTAAGCGGTATATTTCCTTCGACGATCGTGCAATTGGTTGCAGCTGGTGAAGCAAGTGGGGAGTTGGCTAATCTGTTAACTCAGGTCCATCTCCAGCAAACGCGCCAGGCCAATCTAAAGCGCCGCTTTAAGCGCAGTTTGTTTATGCCTTTGGTGACCCTATTAAGTGGTGGGGTAGTGAGTATGCTGATTGTTTATTGGGTAGTGCCACAAGTGGCTAATTTATATGCTGCTGGGTCTTATGAATTACCCGCTTTGACTCAGTGGCTACTGAACTTTTCCCATACTGCCAAGGCGAACATGGGGAATATGTTAGTGACGTTTATATTGGCTTATATCAGTTTGAAGTGGCTCTGGTTTATACCCAACATACGAGTGAGGCTGGAGTGGGCATTATGGCAGGTTCCAGGGATTGGTCGTTTGATGCACCTGCATAGTCAGGCTGACGTGTTTTTAGTACTCTCTCTAACATTTAAGGCTGGCGTACCATTATTAAACTGCCTAATGTTAGCTGCCAATGCCAGTTCCTGGCAGCATATATCTAGGGACCTGAAAAACGCCACTTTGAAGCTTCAGCAGGGTCAAAGATTAAGTCAAATATTAACTAAAATGTCCTGGCAACCACAAGCATTACAACTGATCCGTGTAGGAGAGTCTGCGGGTGATTTAGCGTTGAGTTTTACCCAATTACAAGGCTATTATGAGGCGCAAGTCATCGGTCAAAGTCAGTGGTTAGAGCAACTGTTAGAGCCCGTGTTACTCATTGTGGTGGCCCTATTTGTAGGCCTAATTTTAGTGGCTTTGTACTTGCCGTTATTTCAAATGGGGCAAATGATGTGACTAGTCTCATGTACTGGTATACTGGATCAGTCGATTTTTAGTGGGTTACGTTAATGATAGTAGGCCTTACAGGTGGCATTGGCAGTGGCAAAAGTGCTGTGAGTGCCCAGCTTAAAACCCTTGGTATTTCGGTAGTTGACGCCGATCAGGTTGCCAGAGATGTGGTGTTGGTGGGAAGCCCTGCTCTTAAAAGTATTGCTGAACATTTTGGTGATCAAATATTACTTGAAAGTGGCGCTTTGAATAGAGCCAATTTGCGCCAACAAATATTTCTTCATAAAGCCCAAAAGCAATGGCTAGAATCGCTACTGCACCCGCTTATAGGTGCTAGTATTAATGAGCAACTTAACGCAGGCTCCAGTATTTATACTGTTTTAGAATCGCCTTTGTTGTTAGAAACATTACAGTATAAAAAAACAGATTTTGTAGTGGTTGTAGATGCCAGTGAAACGCTTCAACGACAGCGAGCTAGTAAAAGGGACGGTAATACACCAGCGCAAATCGACGCCATTATTAATAGTCAAATGCAACGGAAAAAACGTTTAGAAAGGGCCCACTGGGTACTGGATAATCAGCATGATCTAAGCCACCTGAGTAGTCAGGTGCTGCAATTACATCACCACCTTTGCCATATAATGGAAGACTAATTATGAGCCAGTACCCTTGTCCAAAGTGCCAAAAAACACTCACTTGGAACCCCAAAAACCCACACAGGCCTTTTTGTAGTGAGCGTTGTCAGCAAATTGACCTTGGGGCATGGGCCAGTGGAGATTATGCTATTGCGGGTGATGAGCTGGAAAATGATTTTTCTAGTGCGTTGCTGGGATCTGTGGATCAACACGATTAGACCAAAACAAACGAAAGGAGTTAATCTTAAGTTTCATCTGCGATACTCAGAGTTTGAGCTATAGTTAAGGAGTATCCATGTAATCACAGGAGCGTGATGTGTTGTATGCCACGCAGAGCGGCCTTAGTTCAGAGATCAAAAAAATATACCGAGTGAGCGGTTTTTCTTTGCTAGAATTATTGCTTGTAGTGGCTCTGATTGGCATTTTGGCAGCTTTTGCAGTGCCTAGCTATCAAACTTATCTTCAGAAAACGCGCTTCATGGAAGTAGTACAACACACTCATGCCATCCGCGTTGCTCAGTCCGCTTGTTTATTGCAAGCAGGAGACAGCGTTAGTGCCTGTGATACCTTTGGAGAGCTTGCTATGCCTGAACCCTTGACCAGTGATAATACCCAAAGTATTGGCGTTTCTGCTACCAGTGGTATTATCACTGGTACTGCCACCGCAGCAGCTGGCAACTATACCTTCACACTGTCTCCCAGTATAAATAGTAAAGGACTATTAACCTACACTGTGGGGGGTAGTTGTATATCAGCAGGTTTCTGTAAGCCTTAATATTAGTTAAATGTCTAATAATTAACTATTATCTGCTGCTTGTTTAGCTAGGTACTCACCATAAGTGCCATGAAAATCAACAAGTGTTTGATGTTTTATTTCTAACACCCTTGTGGCTAATGAGGACACAAACTCACGGTCATGACTTACAAATATTAAAGTGCCATCGTAAGTTTTTAACGCTTTGTTAAGTGACTCTATAGCTTCCATGTCTAAATGGTTTGTTGGTTCGTCCATAATTAACACGTTAGTGTCTTGCATCATCAGCTTGCCAAACAATAGGCGATTCTTTTCACCTCCTGAGCATACAGCTACTTTCTTTAGGTAGTCGTCTGCAGTAAAGAGTAAACGGCCCAGCATGCTTCTTACGGTCAGGTCGTCGTGCTTAGGTGTGCGCCACTGAGACATCCAGTCAAACAAGGTGAGTTCACTGTTGAATACGCTGGTACTATCTTGTGGACAGTATCCAAGCACAGCATTTTCTGACCATTTAATAACACCTTTGTTTGCTTTGAGTTGGTCTAATAGACAGCGTAAAAAAGTGGTCTTACCCACACCATTTTCACCAATGACTGCTAGTTTTGAGCCCGCTTCTAGAATAAGTTCGCCATTATTAAATAAAGTTTCTGCTTCAAATCCGTGGCTTAATTGTTCTATCACTAATGCTTGGCGATGGAGTTTTTTGTGTGAAGTAAAGCCAATATAGGGGGACACACGACTGGACGCAATGACTTCATCTAATTGGATTTTTTCTAGCTTTTTCGCTCTCGAAGAGGCCTGCTTGGCTTTTGATGCGTTAGCAGAAAATCTGGCTACGAACTGTTGCAGTTCTTCACGTTCTGCACTTTTTTTGGCATTTGACGAAAGTAGCTGTTCTTGTATTAAGTTAGAGGCAGCGGTATAGGCTTCGTAGTTGCCAGCGTAAACACGCAATTCACCATAATCAATGTCAGCCATATGGGTGCATACAGAGTTTAAGAAATATCTATCGTGAGAGATGATGATCATGGTGCTGCGGCGCTGACTCAATACCTCTGTCAACCAATTAATAGTCGTGATATCAAGGTTGTTGGTAGGTTCGTCCAATAACAAAATGTCAGGGTCCGCAAACAATGCTTGAGCCAACAGCACACGTAGTTTCCAGCCTGGCGCAACTTGAGACATTAGACCCCAGTGGAAAGATTCTTCTATGCCGGCTTGGGTTAGAATTTCAGCGGCACGGCTTTCGGCACTGTAGCCATCCATTTCAGCGAATTCAACTTCTAACTCAGCGACCTTCATGCCATCTTCTTCGCTCATATCTAGCTGGCTATAAATGGCTTCACGGTCTTGCTTTACCTGCCACAGTTTTGCATCGCCCATGATTACCGCATCAATTACAGTGTATTCTTCAAAGGCAAACTGGTCTTGGCTTAAGGTTCCAACTGTGTCATTAGGAGAGAAGGACACATTGCCAGCAGAGGGCGTGAGCTCCCCACTGAGTATTTTCATAAAGGTGGACTTGCCACAGCCGTTAGCACCAATGAGGCCATAGCGATTGCCATTGCCAAATTTAGCTGAAATATTTTCGAATAATGGCTTGGCGCCAAACTGCATGGTGATGTTCGCGGTAGTAATCAAGGGAATACGCTTTGTGCTGGTAGTGAAATTAGGGCGCGTAGTCTACCAGCTAGACACCTGTTAGGTCTAACATAACCAACCTTTTAATTTGGCTTCGTCTACTAATGGCTCAAGTAGGTCCCAAAGCTGTGGGCATCCTGTCTTTATCCGACTACCATTAACAGTTTTCACTTGCTCTTTAGTAATGCCATGGCTTTGCCAACTGTGCCCTTGATCATTTAAATTATGTATCAAGGGCAGTGCGCGATCTAGCGCTTTAGCAAAACGAGCATCAGCACTTTTAGCAGTTTCAAACTCATGCCATAGTGCGATGTACTCATCACCCATATGGTTAGGCAGCATGCCTAGAATGCGTTGCGTGGCTGCAGCCTCTGCTTCTTCGTGCGCTGCGCCCACTGCATCATATACGATGACATCGCCAGTATCAATTTCACATAAATCATGGATCAAGAGCATGCGTAACACTCGATTAATATCCACAGGCTGCGCAGCGTAGTCTTTTAGCATCAGTGCAGCTAAGGTGACTTGCCATGAATGTTCAGCTGAGTTTTCATAACGCTCCATGCCCAACGGGCGAGTTTTTCTGAGTACAGCTTTAAGTTGGTCAATTTCTTTTACAAAACCGATAATTTTTATGAGTTCTTGCACAGTTACCCCTTAGGTGTTTTGTTTACAAAGCCATTGAGACCGCGTTGCGTCTCTGCATCCAGTAAATTATTTACCATATGCTCACTGGCAAACGCATAGGCTTGTTCTAATGCCATATCTAATTGAGGGTAAAACATTGCTTTGCCTGTAAGGACTGCTGCCCTGGCTTTTAGGCTTATTTTTGTGGCCATTTCCCGTGTGGCAGCTGTAAGCTCATCATCTGTAACCACGCCATTGATTAATCCTAGGGTTTGAGCTTTGTCTGCACTGATAAACTCCCCTGTTAATAACATTTCCATAGCGTGCTTTGGATGAATGTTGCGACTAAGAGCAACTGCTGGGGTAGAGCAGAACAGGCCTAAGTTAATGCCAGAAACTGCAAAGCGAGCACTATTAGATGAAATTGCTAGGTCGCAGCTAGCCACTAATTGGCAACCAGCTGCAGTTGCTATCCCCTGCACTTGAGCAATTACTGGAATGGGGCATGCCACAATGGATTGCATAAGGTGGCTGCACTGATGAAATAATGCTTGGTAATAATCTGTCTCAGCAGTGGCCTGCATTTGTTTGATGTCATGCCCTGCGCAAAAAGCTTTGCCTTTGGCCTTAATAATAATACAGGTAAGGTCTTCTTGTTTATTGGCTTGATCAATGGCTATCTGCAAATGGTGCATCATTTCTTGAGACAAAGCGTTGAAACTGTCAGGGCGGTTGAGCGTAATTTCTAGCCACTGATGATGATGTTCTACAATAACGTAGGGTTGTTGATCTTTGAACATAATCTAGAATCCTTGAGTTCCTTGTGGTGCTTTTACGGGTTGATTTGACGATCGACCCATAAAGCGAGTTTGTGTTGCATACTGGGTTGTGAGACCTGGTTGGCTGGCAATGGCTGGATTAGTTTATCGTGCACCAAAAGGCGGTAAATATACTCTATCTTATTGGCTGCAGAATCTGTGGCTTCAAATTGCGCAACACCGCGCTTACTGGCGTAAACTGTGCCTAATGTAATCGCTTTTTTCAGGAGTTCTTTTTCATTCTTAAGTTTTTTCATCATCCACTTCGCTTTAATAGGTTGAAAAAGTTGAAAAACCAGTATTATTTATTCACTGCGGCATTTAACCATTGCTCAAATTGTTGCTTGGGTAATGCGCCGTTGAGCTGGTCTACGACCTTACCATTTTTAAATACCATTAAGGTAGGAATGCTGCGTATGTTGAATTGAGAACCTAACATTTTCTCAGCTTCAGTATCTACTTTTACAAAATGAAGATCATTGGCTTGAATTTGGGCTACTTGTTCAAATACGGGTGCAAAACCAACACAGGGGCCACACCAGGGGGCCCAAAAGTCAACCACAACTGGCTTGTCTGCTTGAATAATTGCGTTGAAATTAGTGCTGGTGCCAACCACGGGTTTGCCAGAAAATAGAGCTTCTTTACAAGCACCACAAGAAGGGTTGTCTTTAACTCTTTCTGCAGCCACGCGATTGTTTTTTTGGCAATGAGGGCAGCGACTGGTGATGGTAGACATCGGTTTAGACTCTTATGAATATTATGTAGTTCATTCTAATTTAATTTTCAATGCGTGCTATCGCAAAGTTTAGGCACTGGTTTATTCATATGTGCAATGGTAAGCGGTTTGGCGCACAACTTTAACGTCGAAGCTGCTGTGGGCTTCTACTTCAAACTGATCGCCGTTGTTAAAGGTATTCCAGCTATTGGTGCCGGGTAATTTAACTTCAAGTTCGCCATCGATAATGGTCATGACCTCATACTGGCTAGTGCCAAAGGTAAATGTACCTACATCCATTACCCCCACTGTAGTCGCTAGGCTTTTGCCTTGGAAAGCGATAGATTTAACGTTATCGTCAAAGTAAGAAGTAACTGAAAGCATTGGATTAATCTCTTATTATAAAGTGGAAAAACCACATCTTGCCTTATTTAAAGCCTTAATCATAGACCCAATAACGACTATCCAGTGGGGTTTTCAAAACCTTTAAGCACATTGACAGTATTTGTGCCAATCTCTTCTACAGCATACCCGCCCTCCATAACAAACAAGGTTGGCAAACCCATTTCAGCGATAGTTTGACCCATATTTATAAAGTCATTACTTTTGAGTTTGAAAAAACTGATAGGGTCTTTCTCATAGGTATCCACGCCCAAGGAAACGACTACAGCGTCTGCACCATAGCTAAGTATTTTTGTTATTGCCCTGCAAAGTGCTGCGCGCCATATTGAGTATGAGGTGCCCCGTGGTAGGGGAATATTAAGGTTGAAGCCTTTACCGGGGCCTTCGCCTATTTCATCGGCAAATCCCAAAAAATAAGGAAAAGCGACCATAGGGTCACCATGAATAGAGCAAAATAACACATCATCGCGCCGATAAAAAATATCTTGGGTGCCATTTCCGTGATGAAAATCTACATCCAAAATAGCCACCCTATGAGCGCCATCGTATCGCAGTTTTTGAGCTGCTATAGCCGCATTATTGATGAAACAGTAACCACCAAATTGGTCATTTGACGCATGGTGCCCTGGTGGGCGACAAAGAGCAAAGGCGCTATGTTCACCGTGATTCAATAATTCTGCAGCAGACAAGGCCACATTTGCAGAAACCCATGCTGCTTCTGCGGTACCTTCACTAATGCTAGTCTCTCCAGCTAAGCTGTAATAGCCTAATTGGCCTTCAATGTGTCTAGGAATTCGTTGGCTAGGCATAGAACGTGAGGGCCAGACATTAGGGATAGCCTCACCCTGATTACCTGCGTTTACCCAGCGTTGCCATACTGTATCTAAAAAAGTAAGGTAGTTTTTGTCATGAACGCTGTCTACCCAATGTCTAGACCACTGCGTTGGCATTACCACATCACCAAGCTGCGCTAATTTTATGGCGTCTAAAACATAATTTGCGCGTTGCGGGCACTCAAACGGTGTGACTAATTGGCCGCCAGTCAGCTCTGTTTTAGCATTGCGCAAAGTGTGTTCAGGCGAATAAACAGTTTTCATAAACAGCCCCAGTAATAAATGTTTTAGATCAATAATATGTAGGTTTGGGTAAAAGGTAGCGTTGAATTAACAAAGCCATAGTGCCGAGTATTAAGCCCCAAAATGCGCTACCTATGCCCCACATAACGACACCAGAAGTGGTAGTAATTAAAGTAATTATGGCTGGAATACGTTCTGCTTCGTGCGCTAGTGCAGTGCTAAGACTACTGCTTATGGTGCCCAATAATGCCAAGCCGGCAATTGTAACTACCAAGGCTTGCGGCATACTATTAAATAAGCCAGTTAAACTTCCTGCTAAAACCCCAGTTGCGACAATAAATAACCCAGCCCAAATCGCAGACCGATACCTTTGTTTTGGATCTGTATCCACTTCTTTGCCCATACAAATGGCAGCCATAATGGCAGCTAGGTTAAAAGCAAAACCACCAAAAGGTGCTAGAAGAAGGCCAGTGATCCCTGTCCAAGTGATCAGTGGTGCAGCTGGTGCGTGATAGCCATGACTGCGCAACACCACTATGCCAGGCACGTTTTGCGAAGCCATAGTGACAATGAACAGTGGGATAGCTACACCAATGGCAGCCGACAAAGACCACTGAGGCGTTGTCCAAATGGGGCTTGAAATTTGTAAGCCAACATCCTGCCAGGCGATTAGATTTTGCACTACTGCTATTAAAAAACCTAGGCCCAAAGTAACCATAACAGCCAGTTTTGGCCATATGACACGGCTAATAAAAAATGCCACCATCATTGATAAAACCAAGGCCAATTCAGTCTCTAACGACATAATCATGTGTATGGCGAAGGGGATTAAAACCCCAGCTAACATCGCACCTGCTATAGATTGTGGGATGAGTGACATAAGGCGATCAAACCAACCGGAAAGCCCTACTAAGGTGATTAAAATTGAACATAGTACAAAAGCACCCGTGGCCTCTGCCAAAGGAACGCCTGCTAAACTGGTGACCAAAATAGCGGCCCCTGGCGTAGACCACGCCGTGAGAATAGGTTGCTTATAAAACCACGACAAGCCAATAGTAGATAAGCCCATACCTAAACCTAAGGCCCAAAACCAACTGGTTACCATGGCATCATCGGCACCTGCACTATTGGCAGCTTGAAATATGATGGCGGCAGAACTAGTGTAGCCGACTAGGGGCGCAATAAAGCCTGCACTGATATGGGCAGGATTAAACCAACGACTAATGTCCATTATTTAAGCGAGTTTTAATTCATAGTGACGTTTTTCAAATTCAATGGTGTCACCCGCTACCATTTTACGGCTCTTACGTGTCTCAACATCACCGTTAACTTTAACTAAGCCTTCGCCAATTCTTTTTTTCGCTTCGCCACCGCTGCCAACAATAGACTCAAACTTTAGGATCTTAAATAATTCAACAGGTTCAAAATTGATCGTAATAATGTGCATAAAATAGTCTTCTTTTAAATGGTTTGGTACCAGTTAGCACCCATGTTATCGGTGCTGGCTTGGAGTTTGTTTTTACTCACTAAATAATTCAAATGGGCTTGGGTTTCACCGACAGCCAGGGTGAGAACATCATCAGTAATAGGGCGGCGGAATAATTGGCTAAACAGATCTACATTGCGCTGAGGCTGCTGGCAGGCATCTAATAACTTAACAAGTGATTTTTCATGGCCATCAATGAGTCTTTGCAAGCGTTGATGGGCACCAAAAAACACTTGGCCGTGGGATGGCAATACTAGCACATCAGCGGGGATAGATTGTTGCAACATAGCACACGAATCAAGCCAATCTTTTAACGGGTTAGAGTGGGGCTCTGTAGGCCACACACTAACATTGGAAGAAATAGAGGGCAGCAATTGGTCACCAGCAATAAAAACATTTAATGTTGGGCACATTAGGCAAACATGTTCTGGTGCATGGCCACGGCCTACGATAATGTTCCACTTCTGGCCAGCCATGTTGACTGATTCACCATCTTGGATGCGCACATAGCTTTCAGGCATGGGGTAAATGCCTTTACCATAACCACCGAACTTGGCTTTGTAAGACGCCAGCTGTTCATTACTGACGCCAGCTCGTTGATAAAAACTGATAGCAGCTTTGGGTGCTGGCTTGCCTGTGTCAGACATCAATACACGGCAGGCCATGTAGTCCGTACGGGACATGTGTAACTCTAAACCCCAAGTTTCGCAGATCCAACCGGCTAAACCAACATGGTCTGGGTGCAAATGTGTGACAACAAGTTGATGCACGGGTTTATTGTTAAGGTGGTTATCAAACACGTGCTGCCATAACTCCTTACAAGCGGAGGTGTTGATTCCTGTATCTACTATGGTCCAGCCCACATCGTCTTCTAATAACCACAAATTAATATGATTCAAAGAGAAGGGTAATGGCATCCGTAACCAATAAACACCCTTGGCAACAGCAAGAGGCTGGCCCATAGGAGGGGCCTCACTAATGGGGAACTGCAGAGCATTGTTAGAGGTCATTAGCGCTTACCTGATTTCATGGACACGAAAAGTTTACTATTATACGGAGCTAAACCTAGATTATACAAAGGTTTTTACCAGTTATTGATATTGCTAAAATATAACTTAAACGTTGAATCAAGACGCCCCAGTCTTAGGATATACTGGGGCACTGAATGACTCACTCATGGCTGCTATGACCCAAGAAACTCACCCGTTTTCAATATTAACCCCTAGCTACATCATGGATGCAGTTGAAAGCCAAGGCTATGTGTGTGATGGGCGAATATCGGCACTTAATAGTTACGAAAACCGTGTCTACCAAGTCGGCCTTGAAGATCAAGATGTGCCTGTAATTGCCAAATTCTATCGGCCAAAGCGGTGGTCTTCGGATCAAATATTAGAGGAGCATAGATTTAGTATTGCTCTAGCAGACTATGAGTTACCCGTAGTGCCTCCTTTGGTTAATTCACAAGGTTTAAGTCTATTGCACTATGAAGATTTTCAATTTGCTTTGTTTGAGCGTAAAGGGGGCCATGGACCCGAATTAGATGACCTTGATAATCTCTATACCATGGGCAGGTTGTTAGGGCGTATACACGCCCTTGGTGCGGTAGAACCATACCAGCATAGGCCTTCTATAAACCCTCAAACCTTTGGTCACGATAGTGTGGCCTTTGTGAGTGAGCACTTTATACCTAAATCTTTAAAAGCAGCATATGACAGTCTAACGGCAGACTTATTAAGTCGCATAGATACTGCTTTTTCGCAAACCGATAGTGTGAACTACATTCGCGTTCACGGAGACTGCCACGGTGGTAATTTGTTGTGGCGCGATGATGCTCCTAATATTGTTGATTTTGATGACTCACGGATGGCTCCGGCTGTTCAGGACATATGGATGTTGTTGTCAGGTGATCGTGACCGTCAGAGGGTTCAATTGTCTGAAATTGTGGAAGGTTACAATGAGTTCTATGACTTTAAGCCTCAAGAACTGGCGTTGATAGAACCGCTTCGAACCTTACGGATGTTGTATTACGCTGCATGGTTAGCCCGACGTTGGGAAGATCCAGCCTTCCCCCATAGTTTTCCATGGTTTAACACTGAGCGTTATTGGGGAGAGCATATTTTAGAACTAAGGGAACAGTTGTCGGCACTCAGTGAGCCAATGATGGAATTAATTTAATGCATGTTAATCGTTTAGTAGCATATTTGTCAGTCCTAATTGCCCTATTATTAAAATTTTAGCGGGAGTACCTAATGCACAAAAAGCCCTTATCAGGTGTTACCGTAATAGAGTTTGAAGGTATTGGACCATGTCCTTTGGCAGGCATGATGTTTGCTGATATGGGTGCAGATGTTATTGTTGTTGGGCGCAAAGTAAAGAACCTCAATGGGGCAAACTTTGCGCCAGAAAAAACTGCTGATGGCTTTTATCATCGCGGTAAACGCTCCATCCAACTGGACCTCAAACAAACTGAGGGAGTAGAGCTGGCTCTAGAATTAATTGCCCGCTCGGCGATTTTGATTGAAGGCTTTAGGCCAGGGGTCATGGAGAAGCTAGGGCTGGGGCCAGAAGTTTGTGAAGCGCTTAACCCAAAACTGATCTATGGTCGTTTGACAGGCTGGGGGCAAACAGGGCCGTTAGCGCAATCGGCTGGTCATGATCCTAATTTTGTAGCGCTCACTGGTGCAATGCACGCTGGCGCAAGGCCTAATCAAAAGCCTACAGTGCCATTAACTTTAGTCGGAGATGTAGGTGGTGGCACCATGATGCTTTTATGGGGCGTGATGTGTGCATTGTGGCAAGCCCAAAGCTCTGGCAAAGGGCAGGTAATAGATGCGGCCATAACAGACGGCTCTGTTTATGCATCTAGCCTACTATGGATGATTCACAATTCATCTCACTCTGCTGATCAAGTAGGCACTAGTTGGACTGATGGCGCTGCTCCGTGGAATGATAGTTATGTATGTTCAGATGGACATTACATTAATATCTGTGCCTTAGAACCCAAGTTCTATCAGCTGTTATTGGAACGCTTGGGTTTAACTCAAAAGGGCTGTTTTGAACACCAGTGGCAGGAGCAAAGTTGGCCCCAGGCACGGGTTGCTTTAAGTCAAAAGTTTGCCAGTCAAACGCGGCACCATTGGTGCGGCCAATTAGAAGGAACTGATGTATGCTTTGCACCAGTACTTAATTTTACAGAAGCTACACAACACCCACATCATCGAGCCCGTAAAAATTTTATTAAGCTAGATGGCGTCACACAACCCGCACCGGCACCAAAAATGGATCATAACCAAGGGCTACTTAATTCTGTGCCAAGGGCTGGCCAAGACACAGCCGATGTACTGGCACAATTAGGCATATCACCCGAACGCATTGCCCAGTTGCGGCAAGATAAGGTAGTTTAGGCATGGCTTAGCGCACCATATCAATCCAATCAGCAATTACTCCAGCCGCTGCTAATAAACTGGGATCGCTTTGGGCGTCATCATAATTAAATTCATGATCTTCAACGTCCGTTACTGGGTCTAACTTTTGGCCAAGTCGTAATGTGTTAATACGGCTCAAATACCAATTTTGCTGGTCTTGCCAGTACTGCTGACGCTGACTCAAGTTAAGACTAATTTGTTCTGGTCTATTACGTTGATGTTCAACAACAGCGAGGGTGTATTGCCAATCTGGGCTTTGTTGGTTGCGTTGCTCTTGCTGCGCCTGTAGCTGTGGAATAATCCGTTCAAATGCAAAGTAAGTTTTGTGATCAACAGCCTTAACTTGATCCCACTGGAGCGCATGGTCTTGTGTGCTTTCACCGACTTTAGTTGGGTCATCCAAACTGGGCAAAGTGATGTCTGGAATCACGCCTTTGTGTTGGGTACTCGCTCCAGAAACCCGATAAAATTTTGCTTGGGTAAACTTGATCTGGCCGCTAGTGAGATCACCAAATGTTTGCACTGTGCCTTTACCATAGGTCTGGCTGCCAACAATTAAAGCACGTTTGTAATCTTGCATTGCTGCTGCAAAAATTTCTGAAGCAGAGGCACTGTAGCGATTAACTAGAACCACTAGGGGGCCGGTGTAGGCCAAAAATGGGTTACGATCTATCTGTTTTTCGATCACTCCATTGGCGTAGCGAACCTGAACTGTGGTGCCGGTCTCAATAAATAGCCCGGTGAGTTGATTCGCCTCTCGCAACGAACCACCACCATTGTTGCGCAAGTCAACAATAATGCCACTAACAGATTCCTCATTTAGCTCTTGGATAAGTTCATATACGTCTCGAGTAGAGCTACGATAGTTGGGGTCACCTTGCTTTGCAGCAGCAAAGTCCATATAAAAAGTGGGTAAGGTAATCACACCAAATTTGCGGGTTCCCTCTTTAGTCGGTAACTCAATCACTGATTTCTTAGCAGCTTGATCATCTAGCTCAACTTTGTTGCGGCGAATTTGAATCGTTTTTTTGGCTTGCTGTAAGTCGCCACCTGGAATAATTTGTAAATTAATAAGTGAGCCTTTTGGCCCCCTTATTTGGTCAACAACATCATCCAAGCGCCACCCTAGTATTTCCTGCATCGCTTCACCGTCTTGTGCTACACCAACGATGTAATCTGAGGCCTGCAAGTCACCAGCTTTATCAGCTGGACCGCCAGCCACCAAGCGAACTACCTTAGTGAACTCATCATCCCGCTGCAGTACAGCTCCAATGCCTTCCAAAGATAAGCTCATGTCGATATTAAAGTCTTCAACTTTGCGTGGCGAAAGGTATGAGGTGTGTGGGTCTGTAACTGTGGTAATACTGTTACTCACCACTTCATAGGCGTCTCGAAGTTCCACTTGAACTACTCGTTTGCGCATCGTGGTATAGCGCTTTAGCAACCGTTGCTTAATTTGATCAGCCGTTTCATTATCTAATTGGCCGTTTATAAACTCGTTTTTTAGTTGTTTGCGCCAAATGTCTTTAATAGCAGCCAAATTTTCCAAGCGAGGATCATCAAACGGTGATGTGCTGATGTCTTCAAGCAGTTCAAAGTTAAACATAGGTCCTTCACTGGATAACAAGGTCAAGCTGTAGTCTATGAATGCTAGGCGTCTTTGTTGTAATAAATTGTACAGCTGGCCCATAGCAACCAAGTCACCTTTTAATAAAAGGTCGTCAAGTTCACTATTAAGGTAATTAAATGGTGCTAAGTCAGCTTTGCTAAGGTAGCTGTGCTGAGGGTCGAGAAGCGTTAAATACCTATTAAACACGTCAGTGGCAAACTGATCGTTAACTTCCCTAGGGGAATAGTGTTGACGACCTAATAACTCAATAATTTCTTGGGCCAACACGCCCTGTTCCTCAGTGAACTTAATCTGTACTGGTGGATCAGTTGGGTTAGCTTGTGCTGTGGCAAACGGCACCACCATAAGGCTTACTAAAAATAGCACCTTAGCGAAGGTTTTGCGCCAATAAGCAACTATGAAAGGGATGTACAAAGCAGTCAAAAGAGTATCAGGAGTCATAAATAGTATGAAGGCCTTTAGTTAGACAATGGGGTTTAACAACGAAATCTCATTGATCCTATACTAGCTTGATTTTAGTGAGCTTTTCAAACGTCGAGAGCGAATGTAAGCTAATTTAGCCAATGCTTTACAGAATCGTTACGTTTGCAGCCCAGAATGTGGCAATATTAGCCCTTTGTAACGATGGAATAAGAAAAACCATGCCAAAACAAGGCTACCTCAGTGGACTAATGAGTTTTATTAGTGACTCACCAACACCCTTTCACGCTGTTGCTTCAATGGCCAGCAAATTAAGTGCTGCTGGTTATTACCAACTAAAAGTGGCGAACACTTGGCATTTAAAAGCTGGAGGGCGCTATTTTATTACCCGTAATGATTCAACTATTGTGGCTTTTCAGTTACCTAAAGAAAATGCTCTGCAGCGTCTACACATGGTGGGTGCTCATACAGATAGCCCGTGTTTAAAGGTAAAGCCTAACCCAGAAATAAGACGTAAAGGCTATCACCAGTTGGGTGTAGAGGTATATGGCGGGGCATTGTTACATCCATGGTTTGACCGCGATCTGTCTTTAGCTGGCAGAGTGGTTTGTCGTGATGCCAAGGGTTGCCTAGTGAGCCACCTGATAGATTTTAAGCGCCCAGTGGCATGTATTCCAAGCTTAGCCATACATTTAGACCGTGAGGCTAACAAGGGCCATACTGTGAACCCACAAACAGATCTGCCTGTTTTACTCGGACAGGCTTTGGGTGATGATTTTAATCTGCGCTCACTACTGGCGCACGAGTTAAACGCTAATGGGCAGGCTGTGGAGCAGGTGATTGATTATGAGTTAAGTTTCTATGACGTTCAGGCCCCAGCTTTAGTGGGACTAAAACAGGAGTTTTTAGCAGCGGCAAGATTAGATAACTTATTAAGTTGCTACATAGGCTTAACAGCCATGCTAGATGCTGAAACTGATCAGGGTATGTTATTGATCTGTAATGATCATGAAGAGGTCGGTAGTCAGTCAGCAGAGGGGGCTCAGGGTAGTTTTTTAATGTCTGTGCTGCGGCGCATTTACCCAACGGCTGAGCTATTACATCAAGTGTTAGATGCATCCACCTTTATTTCGGCTGACAATGCACATGGTGTCCATCCCAACTTTACTAATAAGCATGATGACCAGCACGGGCCTAAGTTAAATCAGGGGCCAGTAATTAAAGTCAACGCAAACCAGCGTTATGCTACCAATGCAGTGACTAGTGCAATGGTAAAAGAGCTGGCTGCCCAAATGGGATTGCCTATCCAAACCTTTGTGGTGCGCAGCGACATGAGCTGTGGCAGCACCATAGGGCCTATTACTGCGGCTCAGCTCGGTGTGCGTACATTAGACTTGGGAGTGCCCACGTTTGCAATGCACTCCATACGCGAGCTTGCTGGCAGTGCTGATGCAAAAATTACCCACAATTTACTAAAAAGATTCTTTGAGACACAAATAACTCTCTAGACGTTATTTACTGGTGCCTAATCAAAAAAGCTCGGCTGTTACCAAGCTCCGCAGCCTGGGCTAAATCGTTAAGTTGGTTTTCGGCAAGGGAGCCAAACCAGCTAATAACAGTGTGGCAAGTACCGCTCTTTAACGCTTGCTTGGCTAGGCTCATGGTGTCGTGGTGGGCATCAGGTTTTAGTAAGATGATTTTATCCAAGTCAAACCCAGCAGCCTTTAGTTGGGCTTTAGGCAATAACCTAGGCGGTGCAACCCAAGCTAACCAACGTTGGTCATGGCTGAGTTGTGCAAGCAATGGCAGCAATGTCTGCACATTGTTCCAGGCCTCACCGCGCATAATTATTTCTGTGATGCTACTAAGATCTTGCGCAGGCGTGTGTTCTTCTTGAGCCCAAAGGTCTAGCTGATGTTCTGCTAAAATTCCTTCGATGTTAGTCTCAGTTTTTTGCTGTTGTTGTCGCATCATATTGGCTCTCCTTCTGGTTTAGTTACCACGGCGTATGACACCGACGCTTAATCCTTCAATGCTTAAGTGTTGGTGCGTAAGGTCTACTTCTATGGGTGAAAAATCTGGATTTTCTGCAATCAGTTGCACGTGGTTACCATTGCGTTGAAAACGTTTTACAGTAACCTCATCGTTAAGGCGGGCCACTACAACTTGTCCATTTCTGGCTTGATCTGTTTTATGCACGGCTAATAAATCGCCATCATAAATACCGATGTCTTTCATCGACATTCCGCTCACTTTAAGTAAGTAGTCTGCCTTCGGATAAAATAGATTTTCTGGAATTGCGCAATAGTCGCTGATGTGTTCTTGCGCTAGCAGTGGGCTACCAGCAGCTACCATGCCAATAATGGGTAGGCCTAGGTCTACTTCATGCATATCGGGCACTCGTATACCTCGAGAAGCACCTGGAATGATCTCAATTGCACCTTTACGGGCTAGGGCTTTAATATGTTCTTCTGCAGCATTAGGTGACTTGAAACCCAGTTCTTTAGCAATTTCTGCTCGAGTTGGTGGGTAACCTGTTTCATTAATGTAGTTGCGAATACAGTCGAGTACTTGATCTTGGCGTGGGGTCAACTTAATCATATTACGTCCTCTAACACATACAGAATATGCTGGTTGTTTGTACAGTTACTGTATATAATACCAGTAATATTGACGCTGGCAAGTTTTATTTTCCCTAGCGGTTTTTCTGTCAGCTTTTAAGGCTAAAATGGTGTACCCTGATGAGCGATTATTCGATGCTAACTAAGAGCCTCTTCCGTGTCTGATTCTGCTTCTGTAAAACAAGATATACAACAACTTTACCGTCAGCTTATTAAGCAGCTAGAGCTGAAGCCTCGCTGGGGTCAAAAACAAATGATAGCGACTGTGGCTAATCATTTTTTGTCAATCGATATGGATGTTGATGGCCATCGCCGAGATGATAATCCGGTGTGCTTGGTTGAAGCGGGTACAGGTACGGGAAAAACCCTAGCCTACATGGTTGCCTGCTTGCCTATAGCTAAAGCATTAGACAAAAAATTAGTCATTTCAACAGCAACTATCGCCCTACAAGAACAAATTGTACAAAAAGATCTGCCGGCCCTTAAAAAACATGGTGGTTATGATTTTGATTTTCAATTAGCAAAAGGCCGGCGAAGATACCTGTGCGTATCTAGGTTAGACCAAGCCTTGTCACAAAATGCCGCTATTGATCCAACCCAGGCGCTGTTTGAGGATGAGTTAGCCCTAAAGCTAGACGCGCAACAACAAACTTTGTACAAAGATATGGTAGTGCAACTTGGCAGCAATCAATGGGATGGCGACCGTGATGCTTGGAAAGACTCCTTGGCAGAGGATCATTGGCGGCCAATTACGACAGATCACAAAGGCTGCACTAACCGTCGCTGTAGCCATTTTAGTCAGTGCCCATTTTTTAAAGCTAGAGATGGTTTAGAACAGTCTGATTGCATTGTTACTAATCATGACTTGGTTTTAGCAGATCTGGCTTTAGGAGGGGGTGCTATTTTGCCAGCACCAGAAGACACTATTTATATTTTTGATGAAGGTCATCATTTAGCGGACAAAACCCTAAAACAGTTCACCCACCAGCAAGGTATTCGCCAACTTAGCCGCTGGTACGGGCAAACGCGCTCGGGCTTAAAAAAGTTTTTAAAAGAATGGCAGGGGGGTGGTAAAGGTGCCCAACTCAGTGGGCAGGTACAGGACCATCTGCAAGAACTTGAGCAGCAACTAATTAGCCTTGAACAATTTTTAGACCAGTCGGCATTTAGGCCCCAGGATGGTTACCAGCAGCAAGAAAATTATCGTTTTTCACAAGGGATCGTGCCAACCGAGCTAGTTCAAATCAGTCATGATATGGGCCTCAGCAGTGCTCGCTTAGCAAGAGATTTAGGCGCCTTACACACCTTGATGGACGATGTTGTTAAAGGTGATCAAAACGGTTTGCCTAAAGACCAAGCGGAGAACTACCTTGCGGCCTTTGGGGTATTACAACAAAACGCTGAGCAACAGCTAAGTTTATGGCAAGCTTATGCTAAAGTTGACCAAGAGAATGAAGTGCCCATGGCACGGTGGCTACAGTATTGGCAAACACCAGAGCGTGTGGATTTAGAGATGTCAGCAAGTCCTATAATGGCGGCTGAACTCCTGCAAAAAAACTTATGGCAACGATGTTTCGGAGCCTTGCTAACATCTGCTACCCTCACTGCTTTGGGCCGCTTTGACCGCATTGTAACCCATGCTGGTTTAAACCCACGTAGCACGATGCTGGCGGTTGCCAGCCCCTTTGATTTCTCTAAATCACAGATCTGTGTGCCCAAAGAGGCGATTGAGCCAGGGCCAGAGGCCGTGTTTGTGGATCATTTGATTGTAGGGCTCAAAGCTCAGTTAAATCAGGCTGAAGCCAGCTTAGTGTTGTTTACTTCACGGCGTGTAATGCAGTTGGTTTTTGAGGGTATGGAGGGTCTATGGCAGGATTTAATTTTGCAGCAAGGTGAATCTTCTAAGCAACGCCTATTGGACCAACACAAACAACGTATCGATGAAGGAGAGGGCAGTATTTTGTTTGGCTTGGCCAGTTTTGCTGAAGGTATCGATCTACCTGGCAATTACCTAACTCACGTGGTAATAACGCGGCTACCATTTACGGTGCCAGACCGCCCCGTGCCATCAGCTCTTGCTGAGTGGATTGAGAAGTCTGGTGGTAATAGCTTTGCTGAACTATCGGTGCCAGAAGCAAGTGTTAGACTGGTGCAAGCCACAGGTCGTTTGCTGCGTAAAGAAGAAGATAAAGGCCGCATTACTATTTTGGACAAACGTATTTTAAGTAAACGCTATGGCCAACAGCTTTTACAGGCGTTACCACCTTATCATCGGCAGTTTAGTTAATGAACGATTAAGGCTAATTAAAGGTATTTTGTGTAATGGTCTCAAACTCTCTATACTGCCTCGTTGAAGTTTATCTTAACGAGGCGTGCTCGCCTCTCAATGGAAAATCACCTTGAAATCAAATGATTCAAAAGCCTCTGGTCTAAACTGGTCGCTGGACGATTTTATCGTCCCACAGGAGGATGGGAAAACCCGCTTTCATGATTTAGATTTGCCCGACCAAGTGATGCAAGGTATTGCGGCGTTGGGGTATGAATACTGTAGCCCAATACAGGCATTAACCTTGCCTGAATCTTTGGCTGGAAAAGATATTACTGGGAAAGCACAGACTGGCTCAGGAAAAACAGCTGCATTTTTACTAAGTATTATTACTGATTTTTTAGACTTTCCCATAGAAGGTCCTCGTCGATTAGGTACCCCAAGAGCGCTTATTGTTGCTCCCACCCGAGAGTTGGTAATGCAAATAGCCAGTGATGCTGAGGACCTTACACGTTTTTGTGATGTCAACGTTCAGCAGCTTGTTGGTGGCATGGATTTTGAAGTACAGCAAAAGCAACTACAAAAGCAGCATACTGACATAATGGTGGCGACACCGGGTCGGTTGTTAGATTTTTGTCGCCGAGGGCATGTCAATCTGCGTGAAGTGGAAGTGATCGTCTTGGATGAAGCTGATCGGATGTTGAGTATGGGCTTTATCCCTGATGTGCGGGCTATTATTCGTCAAACACCAAAAAAAGAAGATCGCCAAACTTTGTTATTTAGTGCTACTTTTAGCGAACAAATATTACGCTTAGCAGAACAATGGACGTTTGAGCCCGTGCATGTGGAAATTGAGTCTGACGACCTAGCTTCTGCCACTGTAGAGCAGCGTTTCTTTTCTGTAGCCCGCGCTGATAAATATAAAGTGTTGCTAAATTGCTTAAAAACAATGGGCGTTGAGCGTGCGATTGTATTTGCTAACCGGCGTCATATTACCCGTGATTTAGCTGAAAAGTTGCAAAAAGACGGCATTAAAAGTGCTCTTTTGTCGGGCGAAGTTGCGCAAGTCAAACGGGTTAAAACCTTAGAGCGGTTTCGCAGTGGTGATACACCTATTTTAGTCGCTACGGATGTAGCAGGCCGAGGCATCCATGTGGATGGTGTAACTCATGTTTTTAACTACGATTTGCCAGAAGAGATAGAAGACTATGTGCACCGTATAGGACGCACTGGCCGAGCGGGAGCTTCTGGGATTTCAATTAGCTTTGCCTCAGAAGATGATGCCTTCATAATGCCTGACCTAGAACAGATGTTGGGAAAACGTTTAGACTGCGAGCCGACCCCTAGCGAACTGCTAGTTTAATAGGTGTCGCAATGAACTTTAAACACGCAGTTGCAGTCATTGGTGGCGGCAGCTTTGGCACTGTATTAGCCAATATTGTCGCTCACAATGGATTTCCTGTTAGGCTGTGGCTACGTGACGAAACGTTGGCCCAAGAAATGCGTAACACACGGATTAACTCTCGCTATGTACCCGGGCTAGAATTACACCAGAACCTTGAAATAATGACTGACCTTAGTGCCTGCATTAGTGATGCAGACACAGTTTTATTCTCCGTGCCCAGTCAAGCCTTTAGAGGGGTTTTGGAGCAAGCTAAAGGCTTCATCAACCCACAGCAATACCTAGTTACAACAGCAAAGGGTATTGAGCCTGATACTTTTTTATTAATGAGCCAGGTGCTTGAAGTCTATTTTCCTAACAATCCAGTGGGTGTGATCAGTGGCCCAAACTTAGCAAAAGAAGTGGCTGCTAAACAGTTAACGGGTACAGTGATTGCTAGTGATAATGAAGAGCTGCGTTGTCAAGTGCAGGACATATTACAGTGCCACTTCTTTCGAGTGTATGCGAGCAATGATCGCTATGGCACAGAGTTGGGTGGTGCACTAAAAAATATCTATGCCATTGCTGCCGGCCTGAGTGCAGCTTTGGGTATGGGTGAAAATACCCGTAGCATGTTATTAACCCGCAGTTTAGCTGAAATGAGCCGCCTAGCAGTGCATATGGGCGCTAATCCAATGACATTTTTGGGCCTAGCTGGGGTTGGGGACCTAATCGTTACCTGTATGTCTCCTTTGAGTAGAAATTACCGGGTAGGTTATGCGTTAGGCCAAGGAAAAGGTTTAGAGCAGGCTGTAGCCGAGCTAGGAGAAGTGGCTGAAGGTGTAAACACCCTTGCCTTGGTGAAGGAAAAAGCTGATCAATTACAGGTGAATATGCCCTTAGTTGATGGTCTTTATGCGTTGGTTTATGAGGGTGAAGATGCCTCTACCGTAGCGAAAGCACTAATGGATCGTGATCAAAATTCAGATGTTGAGTTTGTACTAAAACGCAGTTAATCACTTGAAATGTGTCTGAATTGACCCTATGTTAAGTACATAGGCGTTAAAGGAGTAAATACTATGCAAGCATTAAAAAATAACCTGAAATCAGAAGCTTTTTGGCTTCGCCTAGTCTTTATGTTGTTAACCTTGGTGTTGGTAAAAATTGCAGCGTATATATTAGTGCTGCTAGTTGTTGCCCAGTTTTTTTATCGTCTTTTTAATGAATCTAGCCAGCAGACGATACTTGAGTTTAGTAATAGCACCGGGCGTTTCATCCTTCAAAGCTACCGGTTTTTGTCTTATCAAACTGAAAGCAAGCCTTTTCCATTTAATGACTGGCCGGAGGCAAAGGATTTACCACAGGCTCAGGACTAATGAAACTACTCCTGATGCGCCATGGTGAGGCCAACTTCGATGCTCCCTCCGACGCTCAAAGGCAGCTTACCCAAAGGGGCAGCGCTTCAGTCATACAGCAAAGCCAACAGCTAACTATACCTTGGCATGAATTTACTAGTCTGTGGGTTAGCCCTTATATAAGGGCACAACAGACGGCATCTTTGTTGCTACAGAACTATGCTTATAAAAAGCACCTATTAAATCTACAATCACTGGGCTGTATCACTCCTCACGGAGAGATCAATGAAGTGCAACATTTCTTGCTGCAACAACAGCATGAAGGCATTATTCTGATTACTCACCAGCCATTAGTTAGTGGTTTGATTGGCCATTTTTGCCATGCGAATCATCACATGGGAGAGCCTATGCGGCCAGCTTCTATGGCCTTGCTGGAAGGTGAGGTTGCGGCTGCAGGGTGTCTTCGATTGACACATTTATTTCATCCATAAAGGTAATTAATATGGCTATATTTTCTCGTTTAACAAGCAATGCCAGCATCTTAATAAGTTGCTTTTGTGTGTCTTTAGTCGCTCAAGCAGAGGTGAATTTGGATGTGACTCAAAACAGTTTTTTGATTCAACAGACACAGATAAGTGCACCATACTACACGCTACCCACTAGCGCGATGCGCAAGGTTAATGGCGTAATTGGAGCTGAATATAACTTGTCTTTGTCAGGCCAGCTTAGTAGTTACACCTGGGAAATGATGCCAGGGTTAAGCGCTAAAATGGTTCATGAAAATGCTTTAGCGGAACTCAAAGCAGTTAATGTAGAAGTGCTGTATCAATGCCACGGACGCTCTTGTGGGTCTAGTAACCAATGGGCAAATCAGGTGTTTCATCAATCACGCCTCTACGGCCTAGATAGCCAGCAGTCTTATGCTGCTCTAAAGCAAGACACTTTAAAGGGGCAGAACTATTATGCACTTTACAGCACTGAGCGGGGCAACAAAAAAGTGTACTTACACCTAGAAATGATTAAGGGATCGGTGTTTTAACGCAAAACAAATAAAAGGTCGAACATGGATAAGAAATCCAATTCAGATTCATTTTCTGACTTCATTGCTGCGGGTAGTGCAACGACACATGAGGCGCTAGCGCTATTTGATAGCCTCAATGGTGTCAATATTGACTTTATGCTTGGAAACTGGAAAGGGGCAAGCTTTCCCACTGGCCACTCGCTCGACGGGGTGTTGGAAGTTTACCATTGGTACGGAAAGACATTTGAAAGTGCTGAGCATGTTCATCCCTTGGTGTTCACACATAGGCGCGGTAGCAAAGTAAATGTGAACCCTGCCTTGATCCCTTTGTGTGCGCTTGATGTTATGCCTATTTTAAAGGCGCCTTTTTTGGGACGTCTAATGCAGTACTTTATACCTTTGTTAACAACCCAACGCTCCCGGGCCCGACTGAGAATGACCAGCTATCGTGGCAAAGTTAGTGCAACTATGATCTATGATCATAAACCGATCAACGACGTATTTCGTCAAGTTGATAGTAATACCGTCCTTGGAATTATGGATCGTAAAGGGATGGAGCAACCTTTCTTTTTTGTGTTGCAAAATGAAAGATCATGGCACTATAGCGAGTGATAGTAAGTGGTATTATTATTTGAAACGTGTTTTCACACTTCCTCTTTAAATGATTAAAAGCTAAGCTAATGGCTGACCTTATGGTGAAGTTTAAGTAATAAATTGTTTGGTATAAGTCTAATGCAGTAGGGCCAGATTTAATTTGAGTGAGCTATGAATTAAACCAGTTGTGACCATGGGTACACCAACTAATCTAAAGATGCCTAAATTATACACTGGCTTTAGAATGTAACACTTCAAAGGATAATAAACATGCCTACAGTTGCACTAGTTTTGGGTAGTGGTGGCGCCAGAGGCAACGCCCATATTGGCGTAATTCAAATATTAGAAGAACAGGGCTTTGATATTATTAGTGTGTCTGGATGCTCGATGGGTGCTGTAGTGGGAGGCATGTATGCAGCGGGTAAGTTGCCTGCTTTTACTGAGTGGGTGTCAGGTTTATCAAGGTTTGATGTGTTCCGTTTAGTTGATATGTCTCTGCTGTCCATGGGCGCAATCCGTGGCGAAAAAGCCTACGCTATCCTTGAAGACTTTGTAGGAGACCAGCTGATTGAAGACCTGCCCATACCTTATACTGCTGTGGCTACTGACTTAGTTAAGCAGCAAGAGGTGTGGTTTCAGTCTGGTCACATAATGGATGCAATACGAGCCAGTGTTGCAGTGCCTGGGATGATTATGCCAGTCACAGAGAAGGGTCGCTTCTTGGTAGATGGGGGGTTACTTAATCCTGTGCCTATTATGCCTGTAGTGCCAGATCAAGCTGATTTAATTATTTCGGTTAATTTAAATACTAACGTAAAAAACGTTCGACCTGGGCAGAAGTTACTATTAAATAGTGCAAAATATGGCGACGACTCGATATTATCTGGCGTAAACGCCTCAAAAAGTCAGCGTAGTCATTTGCAATGGAATAAGATGGAAATGCTAAATCAGTGTTTTGAAACCATGCAGGCGACCATGGCGAAATACAAAATGGCAGGCTATGAACCAGACATTGAGATCAATATAGATCGCAACGCCTGCAATTTTTTTGAACTCTATCGAGCCAAAGAAATGATAGAGATTGGTCGACATGCAGCACTTGAAGTACTGCAGGGTAATAAAAAGTTAATTAAGACTTAATTAATGTCAAAAACTCTGCACGAGTGCGTGCATCTTCGCGCAACTTCCCTAGCAGAACAGAAGTTTTCATACTTGCATTTTGTTTCTGCACTCCACGCATCATCATACACATGTGTTGTGCTTCAATGACCACACCGACTCCCTTAGCCTGTGTAACGTCCATAATAGTATCGGCAATTTGTTTAGTCATATTTTCTTGAATCTGTAAACGACGAGCAAACATATCTACAATACGAGCTACTTTTGACAGACCTAGCACTTTACCTGAAGGCAAATAAGCCACATGACACTTGCCAATAAACGGCAAAAGGTGATGCTCACACAAAGAGTACAATTCTATATCCTTAACAATCACCATCTCTTCATTGTCTGACGGAAATAGTGCACCGTTAATGACTTCGTCAACATTTTTATCGTAGCCATTATTAAGGAATTTAAAGGCTTTAGCTGCCCGCTTAGGCGTGTCCTTTAAACCTGGGCGATTTAAATCTTCACCAATACTGGTAAGGATGTTTTCGTATGCTTTTTCCATAGACCTTCTCATTGCTATTTTTGTTGCTGCTCTCATTACCAGTGGGATAATAAAACAGAGATCAAATTTTACGCGCACAATACGTGAAGCGATGGCTAAGGTAAAGGCTTGAGACTATATTACCCTCTTTTTGCAGCCTTTTTAAGTAATACATACAGTGCGCCGGTGCCACCATCTTTTGGTAGGGCAGAGGTGAACGCTAGAACGGCATCAAGTTGCTGCAACCAGTGGTTTACATGGGACTTAATTAAGGCTTGTCCTGCGCCTCTAATTTCACCATTTTCGTCTCTATAACCTGCCCCAGCTTTTCCGTGCACTATTAGCAAACAACGGTCTCCTTCATTCTGACCATGTTTAACCGCGTTCCACACTGAGTCCCGCGCTGTCTCTATACGGTAACCATGTAAATCAAGAGTGAGGGTTGGACGCATGTGGCCATTACTAAGCCTGCGCAGACTGCCGCCATCTAGGCCCACGCGTGAGTAGGTAATGTTTTGTTCTGACTCTAACATTTCAAATCCTTGCTCCCCAAGTGCTGCTTTTTCTTGAACAAGTTCAACTGCAGCAGCTCTGCGTGTAGCAGAGCTTAAAATGTCAGCGCCTTTAAACGCTGGTGCCGTCTGACGTCCAGTTTTTTTTAACGGCGACGCCGCGCCAAATGCTGACTCAAAATCTAGTTCTGTTAATGGGTTTTGTGGGTCTTGGTCTGAAGTTGAGTTCATGGTTTCTAAATGCAGTTTGTGTTCATGCCAATATGGTATCGGGCCAGGGCTTAGCTTACAATGGCGCCATTAAATTATTATTGTTTAAAAGTCATGCTTATTAATTTATCCCAAGCCATAAACACAGCTGAAGCCGCGCTCATTGAAGCTCAGGTGCACTTTGGCCATGGCACTGACAATGCCTGGGATGAGGCTGTTTTTTTAGTGCTAGGAGCCTGTGGTATGCCCTTAGATACACAAAAAGATCAATTACAAAACGTGCTCACTAAGGAACAGTTATTAAGCATTGAAGATTGGTTAGGTAAACGTATTCAGCAGCGTTTGCCTTTGCCTTACCTGTTAGGTGAAACTTGGTTTGCAGAAATTCCCTTTAAGGTGAGTCAGGACGTCATTATTCCCCGGTCGCCAATGGCAGAACTTATTGGTAGGCATTTTTCTCCTTTTATTAAAAATATTCCAACAACTGCACTAGATCTTTGCTGCGGCAGCGGCTGTATTGGCATTGCTATGGCCTTGCACATGGATATTTCTCATGTTGATATGGTGGACATTGACCCTGCGGCATTAGTGCTGAGTCAAGAAAACATTGATTACCATGGTGTGGCTGATCGAGTGCGGGTGTTTGATTCCAACTTATTTTTGGGTTTATCTGCTAAACATTATGATTTAATTGTTAGTAACCCACCTTACGTGGACGCGAAAGACTATGATGACATGCCTGTGGAATTTTCCCACGAACCCAAGTTGGCCCTGGTATCAGGTGTCGACGGATTAGACCTGACTGCAGCAATGCTGGCCCAAGCTGCAGATTGGCTTTCAGAACAGGGGCTTATCGTTATTGAAGTAGGCAATAGTGAAGTAGCACTGCAACAGGCTTTACCTGAAGTACCCTTTATGTGGCTCGATTTAAGTGCTGGTGGTAACGGTGTTTTTTGCCTCACAGGTGCGCAATGTAGGCAATATCAAGACAGATTTAGAGCATGGTATCAATCCCGCTCATAAGTCTATTGTTTGCTGCTTAGTATACTAAACAGCTATAATTAATTTGAAAAATTTTAGAGTAAAAATGTCATGTCTGGCAATACCTTCGGTAAGTTGTTTACGGTCACCACCTTTGGCGAAAGCCATGGCCCAGCCTTGGGCGCCACAATTGATGGATGCCCAGCAGGCATTGAGCTGACTGAGGCTGATTTACAAGTTGATTTAGATCGCCGTAAGCCAGGTAAATCTAGGCACACGACCCAACGCCGAGAGGCTGACCAGGTGCGAATCTTATCGGGTGTATTTGAAGGTCGAACTACCGGCACCCCTATTGGTCTTATCATTGAAAACACAGACCAACGATCTAAGGACTACGGCAACATAAAGGATCAGTTTCGTCCTGCCCATGCGGATTATACCTACATGCATAAGTATGGTGTACGCGATTACCGTGGTGGTGGCCGGTCGTCAGCCCGTGAAACAGCCATGCGTGTAGCAGCGGGTGCCATCGCTAAAAAGTTTTTAGCTGGTCAAGGTATCAGTATCAGTGGTTATCTTTCACAATTGGGTCCAATTAAGCTGGACTGCTCAGAACCTCAGATTGTCAATGATAATCCATTTTTTTGTGGTCAGGCTGATAAGATTGAAGAACTTGAACAGTTCATGGATGCCCTTAGAAAATCGGGCGACTCTATTGGTGCACAAGTGACTATTATTGCAACTGGGGTAGCGGCAGGTATTGGTGAGCCAGTTTTTGACCGTTTAGATGCTGAATTAGCCCACGGGTTAATGAGCATCAATGCTGTTAAAGGTGTAGAAATAGGTGATGGCTTTGAGGTTGTTGCCCAGCGCGGCACAGAACACCGTGATGAAATGACCCCTGAAGGTTTCTTATCTAATCATGCGGGTGGCATTTTAGGTGGTATAAGTAGTGGCCAAGATATTATTGCCCGAATTGCGCTTAAACCCACTTCAAGCTTACATTTGCCTGGGCAATCTATCGATCTGCATGGCAACTCAGTGGAAGTGATCACTAAAGGCCGTCATGACCCCTGTGTAGGTATTCGCGCTACACCTATTGCTGAAGCAATGGTGGCGTTGACGTTAATGGACCATTTTCTTCGTCAGCGTGGGCAGAATGGCACACCTAGCTATGATCTTCCCACCATAAAGTAAAAACCACCATGAAACCTATTCGATTACCGCTTATTCCAACCCTGTTGGCAATGGTATTGACCTTTGTGAGTGGTATAGCCATGGCTGATAGTATTAGATTCGCCACCACTACTAGCACCTATAACTCAGGTTTATTGGATTATTTATTAAACCACTATGCGAACGTTAGCCAGACTGAGGTAAAAGTGATCTCTGTAGGAACTGGCAAAGCGTTAAAGATGGCAGAAAATGGTGATGTAGATTTAGTAATGACCCACGCGCCTTCTGCAGAAGCACGGTTTATTGACCAAGGTTTTGGTATTGAACCCCTTGGCGTGATGTACAACGACTTTGTTTTGGTAGGCCCTAAAGATGATGCAGCACAGGTAAGCTTAGCCCAGACTGTGACCGAAGGGTTGTCTCTTATAATGTTATCTAATCAACGTTTTATTTCCCGTGGCGATGACTCAGGAACTCATAAAAAGGAGTTACAATTATGGCAGCACCTGGGAGCTTTGCCTAGCTTTGCTGGTTATCTTGAGTCTGGCCGAGGTATGGGCCACAGTTTACAAATGGCGTCTGAACTAGGTGCCTATACCTTGACTGACCGAGGGACTTGGTTGGCCTTAAAAGACAAGCTTGCATTGCGTTTGGTGCTTGAAACTGACCCTCGTTTACTCAACCCCTATCAGGTGATTTTAGTTAACCCAGTGCGTCACCAACATGCTAATGTTAAATCTGCTCGTGAGTTTGCCCAATGGATGGTGAGTTCAGAGGGGCAGGGAATTATTGGAAAATTTCGTATAAATGGCGAGGTATTATTTGTGCCTTCGGCGCTATAGTTAACTCAATGAATGATCTTTGGACTACATTTAGCACTGCTATCGCTCAGCTCTTAAGTGGCGACCCAGAACTGTGGGGAATTGTTGGAGTGTCTTTTAGTGTTTCAGCCAGCGCTTTATTAATTGCTTTATTGCCAGCGTTGAGTGCTGGATTTATGCTAGCCTATTTTCGTTTTCCTGGTCGTTGGGTTGCAATAAGTTTACTCAATAGTTTGCTGGCAGTCCCTACTGTGGTGGTTGGGCTAGTGCTATATATGCTCCTGTCACGCGCGGGTCCCTTGGGTGATCTTAATCTTCTGTTCACCCGACCAGCCATGATTATTGGCCAGATCCTCTTATGTTTTCCTCTATTGGTAGCGATGAGCTTAAGTGCCTTCCAAGCTGCAGATCACCGGGTTTTAGAAACTGCTAAAACCCTGGGAGCGAGCCCATTACAAGCTTTTGTTACATTGTTATTTGAAGTTCGGTTTGCACTTCTTGCGGCAGTAGTCACTGCCTTTGGGCGTATTATTGCAGAAGTAGGAAGTGCAATGATGGTGGGCGGCAATATATTACACCACACACGAAACATCACCACCGCCATTGCCTTAGAAACTGGCAAAGGTGAGTTTGTGCAGGGTGTTGCCCTAGGCATTGTACTTTTGGTGATGGCTTTAATACTCAATGTGAGTTTAGGCTGGATGCAAAGCCATAGCCGTGTGCTGAGGCATGGTACCTAATGCGCTTAGAGCTTAATAACATATGTCAGCGATACGGCGAAGAGGACTTGTTTGTCATCGATCAGTTGCAACTCATTAGTGCTGATGCGGTGCACCTTCATGGTCCCAATGGCGTAGGCAAATCTACCTTGATGAAAATCATGGCAGGCCTTCAAAAACCCACCTCAGGTGAGGTTAGGCGAATTCCTATGGCAGGAGAAAACATGCGGCGGCAAGCCGTCATCTACCTACACCAAAATACCTACCTTTTTGACACGGATGTGCGCCGCAATGTGGAATACGGATTACGTATGAGGCGAGAGAAAAATACAAAAAAAGTAGATAAGGCCCTAGCATGGGCTGGCTTGGATCATCTTGAGTATCGTCAAGCTCACTTGCTCTCTGGTGGTGAACGTCAACGCTTAGCCTTGGCAAGAGCCCTAGTATTAGACCCAGCATTAGTCTTGCTTGATGAGCCTACCAGTAACTTAGACATTGGGTCTGTGGCGCGTATTGAAGAAATGTTGCAAGACCTGCATCGGCGCGGAACTGGTATTTTACTGGCTTGCCATCAAGACAACGCCTTGACTAAATTGTGTAATCAACATTGGTTGTTAGCTGCAGGAAAGCTAACAGTTCAGGCTTAGGCCATGTTAGTGTTTTTTAGGCCCAGATGCTTTTTTACCTGAGTAACCCCCTTTAGGTTTGTCTGCAGGGACGCGGAACAATAGATATAAATCTTGCAATAACTCTGGAATTTGCTCACACAATTGTTGACAAAATTCAGGCTGTTGACGTAACTCTTCAAGTTCTGCGTCTTCATCTAATTTAGCTGCCAACATGAAGGGTAGCAAGCATTCAGCTACATCTTCTTCTTGCTCGGCAAACCAAATATCTTCTTGGCTAAATATCAGTTCCATAAAGCCTTGAGCCCAGTACTCCAAGAGGCAATCGTCTTCTTGGTCTAGTTCCAAGGTTAGGTCACAGGGAAGATCGATGTCTTGATCAGATTCCAAGCATTCTCGTAAAAAAGCAAACTCTTGGCGTATTAAGTTAATAATCTCATGGCGCTCAGAATTATTTTCGGCCACAGGATTTTCAGCCATAACTTGCTCTAACCATTCATGCTCTGGCATAGGTGCTGGACTGATCGCTAAGGCACACAGGTAACCGTGTAGAGCAATGTAATCTAAGGCTTCCTCTTGAACTTTGTCGGATAAAAGGTAGACATCAAGTTGGTCGATTTGGCCATCTGTTAACGGGTCGCTGCTTATGGACATGGGGTGTAACTCTGTCAAATAAATATCGCCTATTGTAACTCATGGTAGGCATCAACAGCTAACAAACTAGGCCCCTAGTATGCCCTAGAGAGATTGTGTCCTAACCCCCCATTGTTTTCTTGTCTCTGTTGCTCATCTAGGCCTTTTATAGGGGTGACAGTGAGGCCACCTTCAAGGATAATAGCGCGCGATGAACGATACTCCTGAAAAACTTTTGCACAGCCTCTTTGGCTACGAACATTTTCGTGGCCACCAACTAGACGTAATCCAGCATGTCATTGATGGTGGTGACGCACTAGTATTAATGCCCACAGGTGGAGGTAAGTCTATCTGTTATCAAATCCCAGCACTACTTAGAGAGGGCGTCGGGGTTGTTATTTCTCCTTTAATCGCGTTAATGCAAGATCAAGTCTCAAGCATGCAGCAACTTGGGGTGAATGCACAGGCGTTGCATTCGGGTATTGATTGGCAACTGCAGAACCAAATTGAACAACAGGCATTAAACGGTGATTTAGATTTACTTTACGTTTCGCCTGAACGATTAATGACTGCTTCGTGTATGAATTTGTTGAGATCTTGTAAGGTCGCGTTATTTGCTATCGATGAAGCTCACTGCGTATCTCAATGGGGCCATGACTTTAGGCCTGAATACTTGCAATTAGAGTGCTTACAACAAAACTTCCCACATATACCCAGAATGGCACTAACAGCCACGGCAGACAGGCCTACGCAGCAGGAAATGGTAAAACGTTTAGGGCTGAATCAAGCGCAACAGTACATCAGTAGTTTTGACCGGCCAAATATCCGTTATCGTATTATGCAAAAGCAAAAAGGTAAGCATCAGTTACTAGATTTTGTGCAATTGCAGCACCAGGGTAATGCTGGCATTGTTTATTGTATGTCACGTAAAAAAGTAGATGAAACAGCTCTTTGGTTAGTGGAGCAAGGTGTTCCTGCACTGCCCTATCATGCTGGATTAGGCTCAGAAAGAAGAGCTCAAAATCAACAGCGTTTTCTCAATGAAGAAGGCTTAGTAATGGTGGCCACTATTGCCTTTGGTATGGGTATTGATAAACCTAACGTGCGTTTTGTTGCCCACTTAGATTTACCTAAAAGCATAGAATCGTATTATCAGGAAACCGGCCGAGCAGGGCGTGATGGGCTGCCTGCAGATGCATGGATGGTTTATGGTTTACAAGACGTAATGTGGTTAAGGCAGCGGCTGGAACAAACTGATATGGATGCCGCCATTAAGCGCTCAGAGCAGTCTAAGCTAGACGCTATGTTGGGGTTGTGCGAAATCACGCATTGTCGTCGACAAGCCATTTTAAGCTACTTTAATGAAGCCTCGTCTAACACTTGTGGCAACTGTGATAACTGTTTAGAACCCGTGGCCACATTTGATGGCACTGAAGTGGCGCGTAAGGCGCTATCTTGTATTTTTCGAAGCGGCCAACGCTATGGTGTAGCGCATTTAATTGATATATTAATGGGTAAGCCAACAGACAAGATTAAAGCTGCAGGCCATGACAAAATATCTACCTTTGCATTGGGTCAGGAATTTGATCAAAAACAATGGCGCTCGGTATATCGGCAACTTTTGGCCTTGGGCTTAGTGTCCAGTGATCCAGAAAACTATGGTGGCCTGCGGTTATTACCCCCTTGTAGGCCGTTACTTAAAGGTGAGGCAGAGCTGCAGTTGCGGCTAGATCGTAAGGTGTCTATTAAGGCACCAAAAGCAGCTAAAGCAAGGCTTCAAATAGCCGATGCTGATATGGACTTATGGCAGTTACTCAGGGAATTACGCATGGCGTTAGCCCAAGATCAGAAAGTGCCACCTTACGTAATTTTTAGTGATTCTTCCTTATTAGAAATGCTCCATGCAAAACCTCAGTCACTTTTGGAAATGAGCCATGTGCACGGTGTGGGTGAAAAGAAACTAGACCGCTACGGGGATGACTTTTTAGCTTTAATTCAACAACACGCCTAGTTAGCTATGGTACCATTATTAATTGGCTGAAAAGCCTTATCCTATTACTTTAAAGGAAGCCATTAATGGCCAGTTTACAAGATCAGTTGCTGAAGGCCGGTTTAGCCAACGAAAAGCAATCTAAGCAAGCCACCAAGGCTAAAAAGAAGCAAACCCGTGATGTGCGTAAGGGTGTTGATGTGGGTGAAACTGCGGCGCAACGTGCGCTGGGTGAAAAACAAGCACAAGCAGGTCGGTCTAAGCAGCTTAATGCGCAGCGTGACGCTGAACATCAAGACCGCGCAGTGGTTGCTCAAGTGAAGCAAATGTTAGAACGTTGCCGGTTAGACCTAACAGGCGGTGAAGTAACCTATAATTTTGTTGATGGCAAAGCCATTAAAAAACTCTACGTTAACGCAATGCAACAAGCTGCTCTAAGTAGAGGTTCGTTAGTAATTGTTGGCTTAGATGAGCATTACTGTGTGGTACCGACAACTGTGGCTGCCCGAATTGAAGAGCGTGCGCCAGACACTTTGATTATTCGTGCCGAGTCTGCAGCAGAGGACGTTGCAGATGAAGACGACCCTTACGCAGATTTTGTTATTCCAGATGATTTAATGTGGTAAAGCTTGTGAGCCGACTAGAACTTAATGTGCAAGATGCCACGAAACGGCAACAGAAATTACAAAAGCGTTTGCGCCGTGATGTAGGCCGCGCCATCGACGATTACGCCATGATAGAGCAGGGCGACAAGGTAATGGTGTGTGTGTCTGGTGGTAAAGACTCTTACGCCATGCTCGACATACTAATGCAATTGCAAAAAAGTGCGCCCATAGACTTTGACATACTGGCGGTTAATTTAGACCAAAAACAACCTGATTTTCCAGAACATATATTGCCTAAGTACCTTGCTGAAGTGGGAGTAGATTTTCACGTTATCGAACACGATACCTATAGTGTAGTGAAAGCCGTGATTGAAGAAGGAAAAACCACCTGTGGTTTATGCTCACGCATGCGCCGCGGTACTTTGTATCGGTTTGCTCAAGAACGTGGCATCACTAAAATAGCCTTAGGCCACCACCGCGATGACATACTAGAAACCTTATTTTTAAACATGTTTCACGGAGGCAAGCTTAAAGCCATGCCCGCCCGTTTACTCAGTGACAATGGCATAAATACGGTCATCCGCCCTATGGCTTATGCCCGTGAACAAGACATAGCAGAGTATGCCCAACTTAAACAATACCCTATTATTCCGTGCAACCTATGTGGCTCTCAAGATAATCTCCAACGCCAACACATTAAAGCCATGTTGCAAGATTGGGAAAAAAACCATCCAGGCCGAGTAGAAAGTATGGCTAAGTCACTACAGAATGTAGTGCCCTCGCACCTAATGGATACCCAGCTGCACAATTTTAAACGGGTGCAACGTTCAAATGATGAGCGAACGTGTGAAGAAACAGACCTGGCGTTATTAAACTTACCGCTCTAATGAATCCGATGCTGAAGGGCTTCCTGTATTAGAGTCTAATACCCCTGATAAATAAACAGTTAAACATCATGGACCTCTATGTATATAACTTCAGAAGAACAGCTTAGAGAGGTGTATAGCCACCCCAAAAGATCTGCTAAAGCTAAGCAACTGCCGGCTTTAGAGTTGCATTCTATCAACTTTATAGCTCACTCGCCGTTTGTTACTATTTCTAGCTGTTCAGCAACAGGTTCTGTGGACTGCTCTCCGCGTGGTGGCCAGCCCGGATTTGTGAAAGTGTTGAATAAAAATTGCCTGCTTATTCCTGATGGAAAAGGTAATAACCGCCTAGATAGCCTAGTGAATATCGTTGAAACAGGTGACATTGGTTGTTTGTTCCTAATACCAGGGGTAGACGAAACACTTAGGGTGAACGGGGTTGCTCGTATTTCGACGGCAGCCGATCACTTAAGTTTTTTTTCAAGTTACCCTAATGCTCCAAAAACTTGCATTGAACTCACTATTAAAGAAGTGTTTTTGCACTGTGCCAAAGCGTTCATGCGATCACAGCTTTGGTCATCTGAGTCGAAGGTTGACCGTGGGTTATTGCCTACTATTGGGCAAATGATGAAGGATCAACTGCTACTAAATGAATTACCTGAAATTCGAACAGACATGGTGGCTCGATACCAGCGTGATTTGTAGTTAATGTATAGCAAATACGGATGACTCGCTGTTTGCTTCTGAGCTAGAGCGCCCCAAGGGGAATGTTAGCTTCCTATTGGTTATAAAAAAGGCACTAGAATAATGCAAATGGATGAATCGGTTAATGTATTTGGTGAAAAATTAGGTATTTGCGGGGTGGATCCAATCACTGGGTTTTACCGCGATGGAGCGTGCAATACTTGTAAAGACGACTTTGGTTCTCATACAGTCTGTATTGAAACTTCAAAGGACTTTTTAGACTATTCAAAATCTAAAGGCAATGACCTTTCTACCCCAGTACCCGCATTTAATTTCAAAGGATTAAACCCTGGAGACAGTTGGTGTGTATGCGCGGGGAGATGGTTAGAGGCCGAAAAAAACGGTATGGCGCCAAGACTGCATCTGCAAAGTACCCATATAAGAGCTTTGGAAATTGTGCCTATGGAGCTTCTTAAAAAATATGCAGTAGATTTGAATTAGTATTAATCATTAGCCCTGCACTGGCACTGCTGCAAAGAGGCAGGTCAGGTGCGTAGGGTTACGAACGTTCACATTGGTTAACTAAAATAAACAAGATATCCTTGCCCTTTGACCGTTAGTGGTTTGCTGCTAATTCTTGCATACGATTCCACAGGCTGGTGCGTACACCGATGCCATTAGTGTCGCAGCGAGCGCGGTAGGCGTCTATGTCTGAAGTGCCTGCAACAGTTTTGCAGTCTGAGGGCGCTGGACCTATGGTAATACGTACTTCGTTCCAAGCTAAATCTCGTTCTCTAGGTTGTAAAAGTCCACGTAGCTGGCCTTGCGAGGTTAAGTCAAAGCGACGCATACCGCCTTCTAAGTTATTAAAGTAGATGCATACACTTTGTCCATTAGCGCCATGTTGTTCTAAATAATAGGCAATGGCAGGCACTGCAAAAGCGCCACAGGCTGTTTTGTGCATACGGATTTCTTTGATTCCATTGTCTACGGCATGTTTAAAGGCTTCTTGGAATTGTACTAAAGCCGGTTGGCCAAGGGCGTCATATATTAGGCTGTCTTTGCTTTCTACTAATAATTTAGGTGTGCTAATACTGGAATCTAAGCCGGCCAAAGAGGTCTCTAATAAATCGCTGTTTGCAATGCCATGGCGCAACGCAAAGGTAGCCCGGTGCCCCGCCGTTTGTTGATTTGCGCGGTCAAAACCGCGGCTAGCAACCACTTTTTCTACTATTTGAGTGAGCTGTTCTGCGCTTACAAGTGTGGTATCGCTCATTAGGGTTCCTTTGTGTATTTGTTATTATTTATTTCGTTGGCTATTTTGCTGGATTAATCCGCGTTGCATTGATTAAAGTAATGGGCAAGTTTGCGGACATGCCAATAACTCTAATTACGGCCAAATGGCTCCAGCGTATGCCTGCGGTATTGCGGTAAATTTACCCACCTAGGCCTGAGTATAAGTTTACAGCATGATAGTATGGGTTTGTTGGGCTATACGCAATAATACTTGAATTAAGATTAAATGATGACGGAGTATTAATGCAGGGTATTAGATGTGCTTCAGTCTCTGCTAGAAGCCCTATTATTGCTGACTCAGATCATAACAGAGGTGTTATCTTGGAAGATTTAATGGTGCCAACTAAGGGTTTTTGATGATAGATATTGAAACAGGTTTTGGTAGGGTGCAAAAGTATGGTACTGGTGCAATTAATGTGGTTTTTGCACATGGTTCTGGTATTGGTATGAATCATGAATTTATGCAGTGCGTAGCGGCAGTAATGAGCTTGAAAGACTTTACTGTATATTTATTTGAATTTGGTTATATGCAAAAGATCCAGGCGACAGGAATCCGACAGCCACCTCCAGCAGTAGCTAAACTTGAACTTGAGTACCTTAAATTATTGGATGCACTAGCCTTGCCAAGTCCACTTATCATAGGGGGCAAGTCTTTAGGAAGCCGTGTGGCTAGTTTAATAGTGGAACGTACCAATGCTTTGGGCTGGTTTGCCCTTGGCTATCCATTTCACCCCCAAGGTAAGCCACAAACATTGCGTGTGGAACATTTGTTAGCTAGTCATAAGCCTGGATTAATTGTTCAGGGTGCTCGCGATGCCCTAGGTAGTTATGATCAAGTACTAGGTTATCAATTGCCAGCTCACATTAATTTATGCTGGCTTGAAGATATGGATCATAGCTTTAAGCCTTTTAAAGCCGCACGCTACAGTCAAATGCAGGCTATTGAACAATCAGTATTAGATATTGAGCATTGGGCTAAATACACGGTAAAATGCAGTAATATTTAAGTTTAGATCAACATAACTAGTTAATACCCAAATTCCAATCTTGGTTATTACAGAGTATAGCAAATGATGCAAAGCTCCCATAATATCGACAGATTATTAGACACCACGGGGCTCTTTTGTCCAGAACCGGTGATGATGTTGCACAGTATTTTTAAAGACATTAAGGCAGGGGATGTGGTTAAAGTATTAGCTACAGACCCATCCACTACTCGAGACATTCCTAAATTCTGCTTGTTTCTGGGCCACGAACTCATAGAACAGGCGCAAGCTGACTCTCAGTATCAATACCTCATTCGCAAAGGCGGCTAATACAGCCTAATGTTTAGTTAATCAGTAAATTGCTCGGCAGGAACTATATTTACAGTTTCATGGAGTTCACTGTAAACCACCACAATTCGCTTTTGTTTTAGCTGTACTTCTAGCTGTGCTACTTTGTCTGCCAAGCTGGTCTCATAGGCGCCATAGTCTGTACCATCTCGACTCGCAAACTCTTCTAATAGGTGGCTTAGGGTGTCTGGGTTTATATCTTGCCATGGCACTATCATGAATTAATCCGCCGTTAACTTTGAGGTGAGCAGAAACTGAGCTGGCTGCGATAACGCTGAGCTTGACTTGCAACATCTTTGGCTACGCCTAACAACCACGGTTTTGCTAAATAGGATTTTTTAGCAAACCCTCTGTTGCCCTCGTGATAAGCCAAATAAAGGTTGTAAGCATCGTTTCGATGTATTTTATTAAGGCGCACAGACCTACTATTGTACCAACCTACAAAGTCGATGGCATCGTTAAAGTTAGTGCGTTCAGCACTGCTGTAACCGGTGAGCTGTTTATACAAAGTCCAAGTGCCGTCAATCGCTTGTGGGTAGCCATAAGCGGTGGAAAGGTGACGACCTGGAATAATACCAAATGCCATTTTTCGAGGAGGCCTGGCAGTCGCATTAAAGCCAGACTCATGATTGATAAATGCCATGCTAATAGTCTGATCTATTTGCCACTGTTGTTGAGAAGCACTGGCACTTATTTGCCAGCTTTCAAACTGTGCAAAAATGCCACACACGTTATCTGGTGTGTGTGGTTTAGCGTTATTGTCACCGATGCTGCTGCAGGCACTTATTAACAGCAGAAGGAGGCTTAAGAGAGCAAACCTAGAGTAAATCACTGCGTCTTGCCCAGCATAGTTGCATCAATCTAACTTGGTCTTCAGCTTGTAATAAATCTAAGCCTGTTTCGTGAGCTAAATCCTGTAACTCATCTCGCCAATCATCACCAAGAAGCTCTTTTATATCTTCTTGGCTGGTAGATATTTCAAACGCCAGTTCAATATCTAGTGCATCTACTAAATGCTCTAAACCTTCTGTCGGTGAAAAGTCTCCGTGACCCACTACATGGCTTGCGTCGAGGTCGTCGTTCATTTCTAATAACACATCTTTAACCGAGTGCCCTAATGCAGTCACAGTTTCATCGCTAATATGATCGCTATAACATAGGTGAGGTGGCCAGTTGTCATCTGCCAAAATGAGGCTAGACTTAATGCTGCCATCGGGCAGGGTCCAAGCTGCAGCAATTGGATAGTAAGGGGGTTCCGGACAGGTTTCAACAGCAATAAATAAGGCAAGGCTCAGATCAATCATAGGTAATAGTGATAATAATTTAAGTGAATAAAAACAAATGATGGCGTATGCATTAACGCAAGGCAAGTTAAGTTTAGCAGATGAAGGTCCATATTAAGCCAAAGTAGTATTTAAATATGCTCGTTAACTTGATATAAATGGTAGGTTAATCCTCTTGCCTTACAAAACTAGGAACCATTAAATGAGTGACGTGAAGACATATCCAGCAGATGCATCGATTGCCGAAACCTCTGGTTTGAACCAAAAGAAACGCGAAGCGATGTACCAACAGTCTGTTGCAAACCCAGAAGAGTTCTGGCGTCAGCAGGGTAAGCGTATTGACTGGATTAAGGCGCCTACAAAAATAAAAAATACCCGTTTTACACCTAATGATGTGTCTATCGAATGGTATTCAGATGGTCAATTAAATGTGGCCGCTAACTGTTTAGACCGACATTTAGAACACCATGGTGAAGAAATTGCCATTATATGGGAAGGAGATGACCCGAGTCAGTCGCGTCATATTAGTTACCGAGAACTGCACCAAGAAGTGTGTCAGTTTAGTAATGCGCTCCTAGCACAAGGTGCGAAAAAAGGTGATGTAATTACCCTGTATATGCCAATGATTCCAGAAGCTGCAGTGGCAATGTTGGCTTGTGCTCGGATTGGAGCGGTGCATTCAGTTATTTTTGGTGGCTTTTCGCCAGATGCTATTGCCGGCCGAGTGCAGGGTTCTAACAGTAATATAGTGATTACTGCAGATGAAGGCCTGCGAGGTGGTAAAACGATTGGTCTTAAGAGTAATGTTGATGCAGGTTTAACCAATGTGGATTGTGTTGATACTGTGATTGTAGTCAAACGAACAGGGGCTGATATTAATTGGCTAGAAGGCCGTGATGTTTGGTATGGGGATATCGTTGCTGCTGCAGGTGTCGACCACGCACCTGAAGTAATGGCTGCAGAAGATCCTCTTTTCATTCTCTATACATCCGGTTCTACAGGTCAGCCTAAGGGTTTAGAGCATACTAGTGCAGGCTACCTAGTGTGGAGCGCAATGACTCACGAAATGGTATTTGATTACAAACCAGGTGATATTTATTGGTGCACTGCTGACGTTGGCTGGATTACCGGACACAGTTACATTGTTTACGGCCCACTTGCTAACCGTGCCACTACACTCATGTTTGAAGGGGTGCCTAATTACCCTACTAATGCGCGTTTTGGCCAAGTAATTGAAAAACACCGAGTAAATCAATTTTATACAGCGCCCACAGCCATCCGTGCGCTAATGCAGCATGGTGATGATGTTCTGTCTGGCTCTGATGTGTCTAGCATTCGCGTACTAGGGAGTGTGGGCGAACCCATTAATCCAGAAGCGTGGCTTTGGTACAGACGTGTTTTCAGCAGTGGCAATGTTCCAGTCGTTGATACCTGGTGGCAAACCGAAACGGGAGGGCACATGATTACTCCCCTGCCTGGTGCTGTGGATACTAAGCCTGGTTCAGCGACGATGCCATTTTTTGGTGTTCAACCTGCTATAGTTGATAATGAAGGTCATGAGTTAGAGGGTGCTGCTGAGGGAAACCTCGTTATTAAAGATAGCTGGCCAGGCCAGGCCAGGTCCATTTGGGGCAATCATAAACGTTTTGAAGAAACCTACTTTTCTACCTTTGAAAATTATTATTTTACCGGTGATGGTGCACGCCGTGACGAAGATGGTTACTATTGGATTACTGGGCGTGTGGATGATGTCCTTAATGTATCGGGTCACCGCATGGGTACTGCTGAGATAGAAAGTGCTTTGGTCGCCCACAAGGCAGTATGCGAAGCTGCAGTGGTAGGCTATCCCCATGAAATTAAAGGTCAAGGCATTTATTGTTACGTCACATTACAAGACGGTGTTGATGACAGCCCTGAATTATTGAAGGAGCTAAGGCAGTGGGTTAGAGCTGAAATTGGACCAATTGCATCGCCAGATTTAATTCAATTCTCACCCAACTTGCCAAAAACTCGTTCAGGAAAAATTATGCGTCGCATCTTGCGCAAAATTGCTGCAAACGACTTCGGTGAACTGGGGGATACGTCTACTTTATCAGACCCGAGTGTGGTTATTGAACTGATTGAAAATCGCTGCAACAAATAACTTTGTTGTCTTTTACATGTTTTAGGAGGTGCGTTTATGTCTAATACCTACACCATTATTGTAGCCGATGACCACCCATTGTTTCGGGCTGCCCTGACTCAGGCTATTGGCACTCAGGTGGATGGTGCTGACGTTTTAGAGGCAGAGCACCTGCAGCACTTAGAGCACCAAATGCGCAGTGAAGTAGATCTAGTGTTGCTAGATTTGCATATGCCAGGCGCCAACGGCTTTTCTGGGCTCATCTACTTGCGCACGCATTTTCCAAGTGTCCCGGTGGTAGTGGTGTCGGGTAATGAACAGCCAAGTGTGATCCATCGCGCTATGCATTTTGGTGCTGCAGGGTTTATCCCGAAGTCTTCCTCTATGACGGATATTATTGACGCCGTTAAAACTATCCTTAATGGTGGGCAATGGGTGCCAGCAGACCTGCCTGCAGCAGATCAAGCCATGGATGCTCAAGACAGTAAGTTTGCGGACCAGCTGGCCAGCTTAACTCCTCAGCAGTTTAAGGTGATGGTGATGCTTACAGAAGGGTTGCTTAATAAGCAAATTGCTTATGAACTTAGTGTTTCTGAGGCTACTATTAAGGCCCACGTCACGGCAATACTGCGCAAGCTTGGCGTTTATAGCAGAACGCAGGCCGTAATAATGGCAGGCCGGTTACGCATCGAGCACCCGCAAGATGAGGCCGTAAAGTAACCTTACCTTAGGCGGCTTAGGGTGGCCCTTAAGGCTGCAGGCTTTAGAGGCTTATTAAGGAGCAAAGCATCTTCATCAGCGATTGCTTTGGCCACTTCTTCAGTGCGATCTGCGGTAATACAAATCGCAGGTATGTGGTCATGGTAAACCTGCCTTATCCGTGCAATGGCAGCGGTGCCTGTCTGGCCTTGGTCTAAGTGGTAGTCTGCTAAAATCACATTTGGCTGGACGTCTGCGTCAGCTAGGTTTTGTAATGCTTTAGACATATCAAGCGCTGTTATTACAGTGCACCCCCAGCCCCTAAGTAACTGTTCCATTCCTAGCAATATCGATGTTTCGTTGTCTATACAAAGCACTGTCATGTTCGTTAGACTTCCCCCGCCGCTAGTGTATTGACTATGGATTGTGGCTTTAGTGACTACTTTTCGGCGCTCACCAACGGGCACAACAATGCCAAATAAGCTGCCTTTACCTTGCCATGATCTTACCGTTAAGGGGTAGTTAAGTAGTTTGGCCGTCCGATCTGCTATTGCCAGCCCTAAGCCCAGCCCTTTTACATTTTGCGTGGCCGGATGATCTAGACGTTTAAACTCCTCAAATACTTCATTGAGTTTTTGTGGAGCAATACCAATTCCAGTATCCCAGACCTGAATTTCGAGTACATTTCCTTTTTTTCGGCAGCCTAACAACACTTTACCCTTTGGTGTGTAGCGCAGAGCATTGGTTAAAAAGTTTTGTACAATACGACGCAAGTGTTGTTCATCGCTATGAACCGTTACGTGACATGGGACGTAGCTAAACTGAATGCCTTTTTGATGGCATAACAAAGTGAGCTCTGCTGCTAACTTTTGCAACATATTATCAATTGGAAAATGGCTAAGTTTAGGTGAAAGAGTTCCTGCATCAAGCTTGGATATTTCAATTAAAGTACCAATGAGCTCTTCAGCCGCCACTAAAGAATCGTCCAAATGATGCAGGGTGCTGGCAAGTTTGCCCTCAGGGTGTTGCTGCGACAAAGACGAAGAAAATAGTCTTGCTGCGTTAAGAGGTTGCATTAAATCATGACTAGCCGCTGCTAAAAATCGTGTTTTACTTTGGTTGGCTTGGTCTGCGCCAGTCTTGGCACGACTCAATTGGTCGTTTGCCACCACTAACTCTTTGGTTCGGTCTTCTACACGTTGTTCCAGGGTTTCGTTGGTTTCTTTTAATGCTTCCTCGGTGCGTTTATGGTTGGTAATGTCCATGTAGGTGTTGACGTAACCTCCACCCAGCATAGCATTGCCCCGCACCTCAAACACTGCACCATCAGCCCGGTAGCGCAGGTGGGTATTGGTAATGCCTTGTTGCAGTGTGCTTAGGCGTTGTGCAACCTGTTCGTCAATGACTCCTTCGCCGTAGTCTCCGCTGAGCGCATTGTGTCGAATCACCTCGACAATAGGTCTGCCGATAGTAATCAGCCCTTCAGGAAATTGAAACATTTCTTGATAACGTTGATTCCATACTACCAAGCGCATGTCTTTATCGACCACGCTTATACCTTGGTCGATATGCTCGATGGTAGATTGCAGCATGGAGCGATTGAACTTATATAGCGCTGATGCCTCATCAGCGATAGAGACCACATCACCCAAGTGCATTTCAGTACCCATTAAGCTAGAAGCAACAATAATTCGCGCAGAGGATGCTCCAATTACCCCGGCTAACAAACGTTCAGCATAGGTTGCTAGAGCTTGGTCGATGGGATCATTCAGATTAAGGTCTCTATTTTGTGTGCGGGCAAATTGGTGAAAAGCTTCATGGGTACGATTTGAACCCAAAAATCGTTCGCAGAGGGTTTGAAGGTCACTAAAGCGGGTGTTGGCGAAATCAATTTCAGAGCTGGTGTTGGCGTGGCTTACTCTTAAGTCAACAAAGTGATCAGCCTGGATGCGATCTTGCAAGCGAACTTGGGTTAGCTTAGAGACCCATACAAAGGCAACAATATTTAAGCTTAGGGACAGCAAAGTGGCGTGAGTGATTGGGTCAAACCCATTAAGCCCAAACATTGATGTGGGTCTTAACCAGCTTAAGCCAAACAGACCCTGTTCTACCAAGCTTAAAGTATCGAACCCAAGGCCACTAAGGTAGGGGACCATGAGGGTATACATCCAAATGGTAAAGCCGGAGCCTAGCCCTGCTAGTGCACCATAGCGATTGCCTTGGCGCCAAAATACGGCGCCAATTAATGCGGGTGCGAATTGGGCAACTGCAACAAATGCTGTTAAACCTAAAGACACTAAACTTTTTCCGTCGCCAATCAACATAAAAAAAACGTAGGCTGCCAGTAACATAGCAACAATGACCACGCGGCGCACCCTGAGTAATAAGCGGCCAATATTTTTATCCTCAGATGCTTGTAAAGGTGATA